>OCTA010000040.1_pt1 | contig 130880 bp, 109 predicted proteins | sample 1538991 | NCBI WGS metagenome assembly OCTA01 (sample SAMEA3539302, study PRJEB22396) | soil metagenome | biome: tundra; feature: field; material: soil | place: USA | collected 2010-05 | depth 0.15 m
TCAACTCGTTCAAGAACGTGCGCGACGCCATCGAGCACGAGATCGCGCGCCAGACCGTGCTCCTCGATCGCGGCGAGAAGGTTGTTCAGGAAACCCGGCTGTGGGATCCCGACCGCGGCATCTCGGCGTCCATGCGCTCGAAGGAGCAGGCGCACGACTACCGCTATTTCCCCGAGCCCGATCTGCCGCCCGTGGCGGTCGACGAGGCGTGGCTCGCCCGCGCCCGCGCTGCTTTGCTGGAATTGCCCGAGGCGCGCCACGCCCGCTACCTTGGTATCGGCCTATCCGCGCAGGACGCGTCCGTGCTGGTGTCCGAGCGGCCCATCGGCGACTATTTCGACGCGGCACTGGCCGCGGCGCCCGCGCACCCGAAGAAGATCGCCAACTGGCTCATCAACGAAGTCCTTGGCCGCGTGGACGACCCGCGCGGGCTTGGGGCCGAATCGATTCCCGTGCCGCCTGCGGCGCTGGCCGAATTGGTCGACTTGGTGGAAAAGGGCACACTGTCGGGCAAGCTCGGCAAGGATGTCTTCGCGCGAATGTGGCAAGAAAAGCGCCGCGCGGGCGATATCGTGGCTGCCGAGTCGGTCAGCCTGATGTCCGACACCGCCGCCATCGAAGAGGCGTGTAAACGCGTGGTCGAGCGCAGCCCCGACGAGGTCGCGCGCTTCCGCGGCGGCAACGTCAAGCTCATGGGCTTCTTCGTCGGTAACGTGATGAAGGAAACCGACGGCAAGGCCAATCCCAAGATCGTGAACGAGATCCTGCGCAAGCTGCTTTCCTAGTTCCAACACCGCCATGCGCCTGACGTCGCAACCCCTGCCGCTCGGGCCCGCCGACGGCCGGCTGACGTCCCGCGAATGGATCGTGCTCGTGCTGGGCGCGCTCACGCTGACGGTGCTCATCTGTCTGGCCGAGCCGAGCATTTTCGGCGCCATCGACTGGGTGCGACTGCACGCTTTCTACAAGCCCTACATTCGGGCATCGGTGTCCCATGGGCACTTGCCCCTGTGGAATCCCTATGTCTCGCTTGGCCGGCCCTTGCTGGCAGAGCCTGACTCTGCGTTCTTTTACCCACCGGAGGTCGTCTACCTTCTTCTCGACGAGCACCTTGCTTGCCTGATTATGTGCGCCTTGCATCTCCTTGTTTGTCTGTATGGGATGGTCAAACTGGCGCGCGCGATCGGGGTGGAAAAGAAGCTGAGTTTTGCCGTTGCGTTCGTCTTCGCCTGCAGCGCGCCGGTCGCGGGCTGTTTTACCAGCGGCTACATTCACTACGGACCGGCGATTTGTTTCATTCCGCTGATCTTCTACTTGGGCATCCGATTGCAGGCCGCGCCTGGTCTTCGTTCCATGGCGGTGATGGCTCTGGTGCTCGGGCTCTTACACACCTGCGGACACCCGCAGGCCGCTTGGCTGACGGGCATTGGGGTTATCATTTTCACGGCCAGTCGCAGGCTGGAACGCGCATGGAGAAACGCTCTCGCCGGGCTCGTGCGCGATATGGGATGGCTGGCGCTGGCCATGGGGCTTGGCGCTGCGCTGGCCGCGGTTTGCCTTCTGCCCTTGGCCGAACTTGCTGGGCAGAGCAACCGTCAGGGTGCTTCACTGGCATTTTCCGGAGCCTTCTCCGAGCCTGCCTTCGGCTGGGCCACGCTGCTCGTGCCGAGCGATATCCGCTACTTTCACTTCCAGGCCAACGCTCAGCTTTACGCGGGTATCGCGGCGTGCGTGCTCGGCGCCTGTGGCCTGCTCTGCGTGCGCAATCGAAACATGCGTGCCCTTCTTGTGCTGGCCGTCTTCGCCGCGCTGCTGGCGGCTGGCAATGCCACGCCCTTCTTCAAGCTCTTCTTTCACATCGTTCCGGGGCTCTCGGCGTTCCGAATTCACTCGCGTGCAACGATCTTCGTGATTCTGCCGCTGGTGCTGGCCGCGGGCTTTTTCCTGTCACGCCCATCCCCGCGTCCGCGTGCCGATGTCTTAACGGTCGTGACTGCCAGCGCGGTCGCCCTGTGCATCGGTCTGGCCTTCGTGCTTCGTTGGCCTGGCTACGGCGGTCACGCCCCGGTCGAGGCGTTGTTTCGAGCTACGCTGATCGTTGGAAGTGCGCTTCTGTGCTTGCTTTGGGTGCTGCCGGAGCGATCGGCGCGAGGCAGGCGCGTGCTGGAACTTGCCTTGGCCGGCCTGCTCGCTTTCGATCTTGGCTCGGCGGTGGTGGCGCTCAAGCGGCAGAATCGCGATGTCGCGGATGAAGCCAAGGAATCCATGGTGCGGCGGGGACTGGCCGGCAGCGGCCATTTCCCCGGGTCGGCCGTGCCACCCAGGATCTTCATTCCTGGTCTTCGGGAGAACGCAGGGATGCAGCTCGGGTGGAGCTCGCCTTATGGCTACATCTCCCTGACGCTCGGACGCGTCTGGAACTACATGCACGATGGTTTGGGTATTGCAGCGCCGGTTGCATTCAACACGTTTCCCTCGCCCGAGATCGCCAAGTTCGGGCCGTTCCCCTACGATTCCATGGCGCTCGTTCTGGGTGTGGATCCGCGGACACACCATCTTGCTTTCAATACCGCGACAGATCCGCGGGTCTATCTTGCAGGCTCGACTCGGCTCGTTCGCGACTCCCGTGAAGCCACCTTGCTCATGCGCGCCGGGCACGATTTTCATCACATCGCATTGGTGGAGCAATCGTTGGTCTTGCCGGCGCCCCCGGCACCCTCGTCGCGCGAAGACGGCGTCGCCATCACGCACTTCGAGCCCGAAAGAATTTCCGTGGCCGTGGAAACTTCGTCGCCCGCGCTCTTGGTCTTGGCCGAGCCCTGGTATCCGGGGTGGTCGGCGCTGGTGAATGGTCTGCCCGCGCCGTGCATTCCCGCCAATTCTTGGATGCGGGCGGTTCCGGTGCCCGCCGGCAAGAGTCAGGTGGTACTGACTTTTCACTCGACCTATCTCGTGCCAGGCGCGGCTATCTCGCTGGCGGCGCTGGCACTCATCGTCTTCTTGTTGGTCTGGCGCCGGACAGCGCAAAGCACCGAGCACTACTGATTCAAATTCTCCCGTCGCCGTCGCTGCTGCGGGCCTCGCCCGCTGCCTCACTCCTCGGTTGAATACGTCAAGTATTCGCCCTCGTCGTTCGTTGCGGACGAGGCCCTCGCAACGCGCCGGCTCGGTCCGAATTTGAATCAGTAGTGCTAGTCTTTGCGCGAAACCTTTTCCCAGCTGACCGGTACGACTGTGCATAGGCGTTCGAAACGCCTCCGGATCTACCCATGGACGACGGTTTTCTCATTCGCCAAACCCTCAGCGGCAAACCCAACGCCTTCCGGCTGCTGGTGGTGCGCTATCAGAGACCGCTGTTTCGCTTTCTAGGCGGGTTCGGTCTCGATCAGGCGGTGGCGGAAGAGCTGGCGCAAGAGACCTTTTTGCGCGCTTATCGAAATCTTGCCGGGTACGACGCGGACAAGGCGAAGTTCTCGTCCTGGCTGTTCACGATTGCCAAGCACCTTGCAATCAACGAAAAGGCACGCCTCCGGCAACGCGCGTCTCACCTCGATAGGTCGGACGGCGAAGTGGAACTACCTGGGCGGGATTCTGTCCCAGGTGCGCACGAAGCCCTCGAGACCGCAGAGGGCCGGACGCGCGTGCAGCAGGCCTTGCATCGGCTCCCCGAAGTCCTGCGTTCCGCTCTTATTCTAGCCTATTTGAAGGAGCTTTCCATGGACGACATCGCGAACATCGAGTGCTGCTCGGTGGGCGCGGTCAAGTCGCGCATTTTCCGCGGCAAACAATTGCTGCGCGCAGAGCTGGCCGAGGAGGATTGAGATGGATCCGTCTATTTCCTGCAATGCCATTCAAGAACGCATCGCGGTGGGCGATGCCCTCGACGAAGCCAGTCAAACGCACGTGCTCGCCTGCGCGGGCTGCAACCGTTTGGCGGCCGAATGGGTGGCACTCGACAGCCTTGTTGCCGATGGCATCGACGGTGGCATCGCCGTACCCGACGGCTTCGCGGATCGGGTCATGGCCAGTCTTGCGCCCGAGCCAGCCGCAGTCTCACGCTTCGAGATGCTGCTCGGCCGGCGCTGGGTGCAACTGGTGCTCACCCAGGTCGGACTGGCGGTGGCCATCGCCAACCTGTTGCGCTTCGTGTTTTCCACGCTGGTTCCAGCCGCCAGCCTTGGGGGCATGCGATGACAACGACCCAGGTGAAGAAGCCACGCAGACCTTTGGTCGCGCTGTTCGCGAGCTTGCTCCTGCCGGGTCTCGGGCAGGTCTACAACGGCGAACCCGCTCGAGGCGCGGCGCTGCTGTTCTCGGTTGCGATGCTCTTGCCATCGGCGGCGTGGCTGGCCCTGCACGGTCCCCGTTCGGTGCTCTGGCTGGTGATCGCTATTGGCGTCGTCGCGTCGCTTGTCATCTACGTCCACTCGGTGAAGGCCGCCTATCGGACGGCGGCTCGGCTTCGGGATGGATTTTCGCCGGGACCGTGGAACCGTGGCTATGTCTACTTCGTGTTGTTCGTGTTCGGCCACCTTTTTGTGCTGAGTCCGCTGGCTGGCTACGCCAAGAATCACTTGATTGAAACCTTCAAGGTGCCGAGTGCGAGCATGCTGCCGACGATCCTTCCAGGTGATCGGATCTTCGCCGACAAGCGGGTGGGGCACCTCGGTGGCGAGAAGCTTCTCCACGGCGCCATCGCTGTGTTCGTGTATCCCAACGATCGCACCACGCTGTTTATCAAACGGGTTATCGGGCTGCCTGGCGACCGGGTCGAGATCGATGGCACCTTGGTGAAGGTGAACGGTGTGGAGATCCGGCACGAGGAATTGCACGATCTTGGCGATCCTGCGCTCAATCACTTGCTCGGCGATCATCAGGCCTTTCGCGAATCGGCTGACCAAGGCGGCTACACCGTGCTTTGGCGCAAGGACGGCAAGCACGAGCAACTCTCGACCGTGGTGCCGAACGGTCAAGTGTTCGTGCTCGGGGACAACCGCGATTCGTCGCACGACTCGCGCCATTTCGGCGTGTTGCCCATTGCCGATGTCACCGCGGTGGCACGGCAGGTTTGGTTCTCCTTCGACTCCAGCGACGGAATCCGCCTTCGGCGCTCGGGCAGGTTGCTGGACTAGCCCCTCGGTCTGACGGCCGCGGTGGTGAGCAGGTGGCCATCGATTTCGGACCAGCGGGCGGAGGCGGAAAACGGACCTTCCTGCTGGGCGAGATCCAGAGTCACGGTGACGCTCCCGTCGCAGGCAGGGAGGACCGTGGCTTCCTGGAACGAGACGTAGCGCCCGATGAGCGGGTTGATAGCCTTGTACAGGGCTTCCTTGATGGAAAAGTGCAAGACCACTTCGCGGCGGCGCAGGTTGTCGGGAACCGTGGCCAAGACGGCCAGCTCCTCGGGCGTCATGACCCGGCTGCTGATGTCCGGCCGATTGTCCCAGCTAGGCTCGGTCAGCGAGGCCGGAAGCACCGGGATCGGTTCAATATCCACGCCGAGCGATAGGCCATCCTGCTTGCGCGCGGCCAGGGCCACGGCCAGGGTTCGCTTGTGACTGATCGAGCCGCTCACGCCGGCTGGCAATTCAGGGGCGCCTCGTTGCGTGGCCAGAATGGGGCCGCAATCGTGGCCAATGTCGAGCAGCGCCGCGTGCAAAGCGATGCGTCCAGCAAGCCAGGTCGGCCTGCGCGCTGGGGCCAGCGATGCCAGAAAGTCGAGTTCCTCGCGGGCGAGGCGGGTTGCATCCGCCCGTTCGCTAGGGCCGGGAACGCGAACGCCCACGCACCGTCCATGCGGTAGATCGATGCGGAAGAGAATATCGGCGGGCATGATCGACGCGGGATTGCGAAGTTGATGGATCTCGATCGAGGGTATCACGGAAGGCCAGGCCCGGTCATTCTGGTATCGTGCGAGTCGTCCTACGCTGTGCGGTCGTCGGTAATAGTCGCCGAGGTCTCGCGGACCATACGCGGCATCGCAACTGAAGTGGCGCTCGGGCCGCGCGACGGTTTGCCGGTCAAACGCGTGGCCAACGCCGACAATCTGGTGACCATCCCGAAGACCTGGCTAACCCGGTGTATTTCACAGCTCTCGCCGAGCAAGTCGAAGGACTTCGACCAGGCCCTACGCTTTGCTTTGGGGCTCGGATAGAGGCGCTTCTACCTCGTGGCAAGAATCGCAATCTCGGCCGGGGTAAGAGCGCGAGTGTAGATGCGGAACTCGTCGATCATGCCGTCGAAGTAGGGGTTGACCGTGAACTCCGATCGGCCGATCCAGTTGTTGGGCATGGCGCCCATGTTAGAGGGCTTCAACGTCATCGTGGCGCTGCTCACGGCCGCGGAATTGTCCAGATACAAATGGCCGCCGGTCCCATCGAGCACAACGGCCACGAAGTGCCACGCGTCGATGGCGATCGCTGTTGCAATGAGATCCTGTTTGATTTCCGCGCCGGCCTCAGGCAGGAACCGGGCCGAGAATTGAGGCAGTCCATTGGCGTTGTACGGGGTGAAGTACATGGACGAAGTCGCAGTGCTGGTGCCGAAATCGAAAACGCGCTGGAAGCTGAGTGTGGTGGTAACCCTGAACCAGGCAGTCACGGTCATTGCGGTTGCACCCGCGACAATACCCGGGGGCAGGCTCGCGTAGCCGCCTGAGGAGGCGGCGTCCACTCCGACGGGGTTGATAGCGGTCAGAACGAGCCCATTGCCAACCTGGCCCGCGGCGAAGCTGGTGGCACCGCTAAGGGTCGCGTCGTGGCCGAGCCCCGACGAGTCGAGCAACGTGGTTCCCGTGGTTTGATCGCACGTGTAGTAGGCGACGAGACCAGCCGTCGAGACAGCGGGCGCCGGATCGGTCGGCAAGTCAGGCCCAGGTGGCGCATCTGCTGGCGCATCGACACCGGCATCGGGTTGCGAATCAACCTCGGGGCCACTGGTCGTGTCGTTCTTCGGTGCCTGATCCACAGGGGGCTTCGCGTCTGGCGGGGCGGTGCTGCCGCCGGTCGCTACCGTGCCTCCCGCGCCGCCGGCCGTGGTCCCGCCGCTTCCCGGGATGCCGCCGGTCCCAATCGTCCCGCCGGTCGCGGCGCCGTCGGTCGCGGCAGCGGCGCCGGTCCCGACGGTGCTGTTGGAGTCGAGCGTGCCGCCTGAGCCGAGCGTGCCAGCTGAGTCGAGCGCGCCGCCTTTCCCACCAGCTTCAAGGATTTGATTGCTGTCGATCTGCGAGCCCCCCGCCGCGCCTCCGGCACCCGGGGCATCATCGTCGTTCGCGCCTCCGGCCGGCGAACCGCCGGTTGCCAGCTCGCCTCCGGCTGAGTCTTCAATGGTTCCGGTGTTTCCACCGGCGATGGTACCTCCGGTCCGGGCTGCGGCATCTTTGACGTTCTCCCAAGGTGGCGTGAGATTCACACAACCTCCAGTCAGGAGAAGCCCGATGACAGCGATGCCGTGCGGCCTGGTGAATAGTCGGGTACACATGCGGGTCACTTGAGGCAGAGCCAGAACTATACCATTCGGCTCAATTCGTAGGTAGGCTGGCGAACAGATCTTAGCGGCTCTTAGCGGCAGGTCGATCGCAACGCGCGAAAGCGCTCGTCGCTTGGAACCAACCGCTCCAACTCGGTGAAGCGTTCGTGCGCGCGCTCGATGAAACCCAAGTCGCACGACCAGACCGCGTCGATGTAGTGGCGCCAGGCTAGATAGCCGCGCACTTGGCGATCTTGCGCGGCCTCGGCCAGCACCCAGGTGGGCAGGGAGGACATTGCGGTGGGGGACGTGTTTCTCGCCAATGTCCACAGTTCGCCGGCGGGCCCGAGCGTGCGGCGAACATCAGGCGGTGTGACGGCGTCGGGCTCGATGCGCACCGGGCGTGTGTCGTCGAGCTTGGCCCATTGCTCGGCCAAGCCCGTGTTGCGAATGGCTGCCTCGACAACGGGGCCAAGTTCGGGCCGGGCCGCGACCGCGCGCTGGGCGTAGCCAGGGCCGGCCGCGAATGCCAGGTGCGTCCACGCCACGTCGGGCCGGGCTCCCTCGACGAATCGTTGATAGCCGACGAGAAAGCCAGTTTCGAAATGGTGGGTGAACAGGGCCGTGCGTGGCGGCAAGCCAGTGAGGATGCCGCGTGCCTCGTAGTCGGCGGCGCGCGCGTGGCGAAGCCCCGGGTATTGCCCTGGCGAAGGAAAACGCGACAGCGCTCCGGCCAGAAAGACCAGTACCAGAACGGCGCGCAGACGTTGCACGCGAAAGAAGGCTGTTCCGACGGCAATCGCGGTTCCAGAAAGGACGGCGATGATGGCGATGGCTGGCCCCAGGTAGCCGCGAATATCGGGATTCGACGGATCGAGGCCGCCCACCAGCGCCGCCACCATGGCACCAGCGGCGCCCACCAGCAGCGACAGGCCGGCCACGCGCGAGACGGCGCGACGGAGCAGAAAATACGCGCCGGCTGGCGCCAGCAACGCGAAGACCGTTCCGAGCTCCTCGATGGGCAGGAAGGGCAGATCCCATGGCGAGGCATTGCCGTGCACGATGCCGGTTTTCTCGGCGAAGGTTTGCCCGGAAACCACCCACCAGAATCCGCGCCAGGTGCGGGCATCGCCCCACACGACATTGTCCATCCCGCGGTCAGCGGCCGTGAACAGGGCGCCCGCGCGCAGTGGAAGGTAGGCGTGTACGAGCAGTCCCGCCGCGAAAGCGGCGAGCGAGAGCACGAGCAAGCGCCTGCGCATACCCGATCGCCAGAGCAGGGGCAGTGCCGCGGCAACGGCGCCAAGTCCGGCCAGTCCCGCCACCAGTGAGTGGTTGCCCACGCCCAGCCCAATCAGCAGCGCGGCCACGAACGCCGGCCGCGCGTCGGCGTGTGCGTGCGCTCGCAGGGCCAGCCACAGGGCGCCGAGGGAAAGCGCGGTTTGTACCGCGTACACCTCGGCTCGATTGCTGACGATGACGACGCCTGGCGCGTAGGCGAAGGCAAGCGCCGATGCCGCGGCCACGGCGACGCGGGTCTTTTCGCCGGTCGATTCGGTCACGAAGGCCACGGTTTGGATGGCTTCGAGCACGAGCAGAAACACCAGCACTGCGGCCAGCGCCCCGGCCGCGGCCTGGGAAAGCGCTACCTTGAAGGCGACACTTCCGAGGGGCAGCAAGGTGAACAGCTTGGCGAACAGCAAGCTGGTTTCCTCGCCGGGCGGATGCGCGACGCCCAGCCCAAACGCCGCCGTGGCCAGCTCGGCCGAGTCGAGCGGATAGGCAGTCGGGGTTGCGCACAGGACATAGGCGGCGAAGGCCGCCAGCCCCACGCCGAGGGCGCCCCACAGGCGGAGGCTAGAGGCTGGGGTAATGTTCATCTGCGCGGGTACGGATGCTCATGTTGCCGGCTCGCGGGCAAGGCCTATTCCTTCGTGGCGCCTAGTCTGCGGGGTCAACTATAGGGGCGCTTGGAACTCGCGTCGAGCAACTCGCGAATGGTCGCCGCCAGGCGGCTCGGCCAATGCGGCTTGTGCGGCAAGGCCAGCGCGCCAAGGCAGGCACCCCTCTGTTCCCGAGCGCGGGCACGGATTCTTGTGTTACCGTCAGCCCATGCCCGTGGGTGAAATCGCTCTGTCCAAGTTTCCCGTGCTGGTCGTGGACGACGAAAGCGACAACCTGGACGCTTTCCGGTTCACGTTCGGCAAGACCTTCACGCTCCACTACGCCAGCAGCGGCGAGGACGCCTTGGCCCTCGCGCGCGAGCACGACGTGGCGGTGGTGGTCACCGACCAGCGCATGCCGCGCATGACCGGTCTCGAACTCTTGCGGGCGGTGCGCGACGCGCGGCCCGACGCCATCGGCATCATCGTGACCGCGTTCACCGATGTGGACGTACTCATCGAGTCCATCAACCTCGGGCGCATCTACCGCTACGTGACCAAGCCGTGGGACAGCAAAGAGCTGCGTGGCATCCTCATTCAGGCCGTCGAACGCTTTCACCTGCTGCGCGAGAACCGCCGCCTGGCCGATCAGCTTTCGCAGTACGCCGGCATCCTGTCGCGCGAGGCGCACAGCGAATTCAACTTTGGCGCCATCGTGGGCGATTCGCCGCCGCTGCGCCAGGTGCTGGCCAAGGTCGAGCAGGTGGCGCAGACCCAGGCCACCGTGCTTCTGCGCGGGGAAACCGGCACGGGCAAGGAGATGGTGGCGCGGGCGATTCACATCAACAGCGCGCGCGAGTCGCGGCCCTTTGTGCGCGTGAATTGCGCGGCCCTGGCGCCGGGGGTTCTCGAATCCGAACTGTTCGGGCACGAAAAGGGCGCATTCACCGGCGCGGTGGCAAGGCGGCAAGGCCGCTTCGAGCTGGCCGACGGGGGCACCTTGTTTCTCGACGAAGTCGGCGATCTGCCACTCGACGTGCAGGTGAAACTCTTGCGCGTGCTGCAAGAGCGCGAGTTCGAGCGCGTGGGCGGCGTGGAAACCGTCAAAGTGGACGTGCGCCTGGTTTCGGCCACCCACCGCGACCTCGAGCGGCTGATCGGCGAGGGCAAGTTCCGCGAGGATCTCTACTACCGCCTGAACGTCTTCCCCATCACCATGCCGCCCTTGCGCGAACGGCCCGGCGATATTGCCCTGCTGGTCGAGCATTTCATCGCCAAGTACGCGCAGACCACGGGCAAGGCGGTGCGCGGGGCCGACGCCTCGGCCATCGCACTTTTGGCCGCCTATGCCTGGCCCGGCAACGTGCGCGAGCTAGAGAATGTCGTCGAACGTGGCATGATTCTCGCCACCTCGGACGTGCTCACCCCAGCGGATCTCGACTTCGGCCGGCGCCAGGCGCAGGCCTCGGGTGCGGTGGTCTCGCTGGTATCGGCAAATCAGAGCGGCGGGATTTCCGGCGAAAGCGGTCGCTCGCTGTACAAGCGTCTATCCGAGCAAGAGCGCAACGAGATTGTCTCTGCCGTCGATCAAGCCCAGGGCAACATCGCCCACGCGGCCCGCGCGCTCGGCATCAATCGCTCGACGCTCTACTATCGCATGCGCAAGCACGGCCTCGAGCACCTCCTGCCCACGCGCGACGAGCCCGCGCGCGACGAGCCGGCAAGCGTTCAGCCCCTGGTGGAGTAGGGGAGCGAGTAGGCGGGAGACAGGCCTGCATTGCTTCTGACGTTTGGGAATCCACCGGATGCAGGTTAGGCTTGACCTCGAGGATGACGGGCCATGAATCGCGTGCAGAAGTTTCGTTCGGTAGACGACATGGCCCGCGCCGCCGTCGTGGTCTTGCCCGGCGATGGGTTCGAGCGATTCGCGCGTCACTGCGCGAGGTACTTCGCCATCGCTCCGCGCACGTATCCCCGCGGTGTGTTTCGCTTCCGCACAATCGAGGAAGCCCAGGCGGCGCGCAAACGAGTCACCGCGGACAGCATACGAAAGCCAAAATATTCCAAGTAGCCAGGCAGCTGACAGCCAAGCGTTGGGAAGGCCAGTTCGGTCGCACGAACGGCCGTTCGTCCGATGCGTCCCGTCGTCCTCGCGAAGAGTGCGCCCCAGACACCTCGGCGCGGGGTTGGGCGCCGAACCATTTTCAACAGACCGCGGTTTCCACGGACGGTCAGCGCCGTTTGCGCAGACGAAGCGCGAACATCAGAAGCGCGAGCAAGGCAAAACCTGGGTGGCTCGCCGTCTCGGCTCCGGCCAGGCGGCACGAGCAGCCGTTGCTGTTTGCTGTGCCTTGTGCGGTACTGTTTCCGGACGACCCGCCTGTGGTGGTGGCCGCGCCGCCAGTCCCGGCCGGGGTGCTAGAAGCGCCGCCGCTGCCCACGGATCCGCCGGTTGCAATCACACCACCCATCGCGATTGCACCGCCGCTTGTCGCGTTGGCGCCACCGTTTCCAACCGCGCCTCCGGCGCTGACTGCGCCCCCAGTGCCGACCGTGCCGCCAGTACCGACCACGCCGGTGGTGCCGCCACTGCCCGGTCTGCCACCGGCCGCGGCCGTTCCGCCACTACCCGGAGTTCCTCCAAGCGGCAAGGCGCCACCGGCTCCCGGAGATCCGCCAGCCACGACTGCCGTCGAGCCGCCGGTACCGGTCCTGCCGCCCGCGGCCGTGCCGCCACCTAGTCCTGGCGTACCGCCTGTTCCTACCGCGCCCCCGGCTCCGGTCGAACCGCCCGCGCCGACAGCCCCGTATTCATAGGCGCCCAAATCCGGGGCAGCGCCCACGAATGGCAGCCCAACGTCCGTGCCTTTGTCGATCATGGCGCTGCCAGCAGCCAGCTTCATGAAATCCACATTCGGCAGACTGCCGTCGGCCTGGCGCGGTCCCAGCACGGGTGAGGTTGTCTCTATAGCCTGCCCCGTACCCGACACGGTCGGATCCGTGATGCTGAGGAAATCCTTGGCTGCTGGCGTAATATTCAGATCCCAGGCGTTGAATTGGGTGTCGACCCCGTACCCGGTGATGTACTCGTTCTTGTTGGGATAGCCGAGGTTGTTCCTCATGATGTGAACCTTCGTTCCCGTCAGGATCACGCCGTCCGTTCTGGTGCCGCCGCCGTTGGGGAGACTCCAAGTACTCGCCAGCATGTTGTACTGGGTTCCATTCTGAAACGACGTGTTGTTGTACCAGGTGTTTCCACCCGAGGAGTGGTTGGCGTAAAATCCATTTGCCTTGTTCTTCCAGGCGACGCAGTTTGTGATGGTGTGCCTGACGCCGGTCTTGCTGCTGCCCATCTTGAAGCCGTTGCCATTTCCTCCCGCGGCGGTGCCGTAATTAGAGTACCCAGCGCCCATGGCCCATGAGTTTTCGATGGTGACCGGAGCTTCGTTGCTGAGGAAGTCGTAACCATCGTCAGAGTCCCACCAAGCCCGGCAACCCCTAATCGTGGTGGTGCCGCTGGTCCCGCCGTGGACACCGAAGCCGTCGGCATCCTCTCCGGCGCCGCCTCCGTTTGTTGAACCCGGATCGAAGTTGTCATGCGAATCACAATTGAGGGCTAGGTTCCCCCCCCCGCCACCGATCTGAATCCCACTGCCTTGGTTGTTGTGCGCGTTCAACAACTCGAGGGTGTTGTCATGGCCGTTATTCGCAAATCCATTGTTGGCTTTCGTGTTCATCGGGACGCAGCATTCCTCAAGCCCTTTGAGATGCACCCAGCTGCCGCCGATGACGAAGCCAAAGGTATAGGCGCCGTTTGCTATCTGCAGGTTGGAGAAATCGAAAAGTGGGGTTTCGCCGGGATAGGCCCAGTACTTGATTCGGTTGGTATCCGAGGTTCCGCTCTTCGAGAGCTGGATGCCAGCGCCGCTCGATGCCGGCGTGGTGATCTTGTACGTCCCGCCGCGGATCCAGACGGTGTCTCCAGCCGCCGCCGTGTCGGCCCCCTTCTGCAAGGTGGCAAAAGGGCTGGCTTGGGTACCGGGATTCGAATCGCTGCCCGTGGTGGACACGTAGTACTCCGTGGCAGACGCATTCCTTGCTGCGAAGAAGCTCAGGCCGGCGACCAGCCAGAGCAGCAGGGAGTGTCGTTGATTCGTTTTCGACAGGCGATCCATGGATTTCATCAGAGTCTCCTTCTAGCGTCATGGCGATTTTGATCGACAAGGCAAGACTTGGCCTGCCTTTTTTCGTGGATGGTCAGCGTCGTTTGCGCAGACGAAGCGCGAACATCAGAAGGGCGAGCAAGGCGAAACCTGGGTGGCTCGCCGTCTCGGCTCCGGCCAGGCGACACGAGCAGCCGTTGCTGCTTGCCGTGCCTTGCGCGGTGCTGTTGCCGGAAGACCCGCCTGTGGCGGCAACCGTGCCTCCGGTCGCGGCCGGGCTGGTGGTCGAGGCACCGCCCGTTCTTGGCGATCCGCCAGTTCCAATCATTCCACCCAGCGCGATCGCGCCGCCGCTATTTGCAGTGGCACCGCCGGTTGCGATTGTGGCGCCACCGGTTCCGACTGCGGCGCCACCGGCTCCGACCGCGCCCCCACTGCCAACCACGCTGGTGGTTCCACCCGTTGCCGGCCTGCCTCCGACCAGAGTCGTTCCGCCACTGCCCGGTGTCCCGCCCGCCGCGAGGGCGCCTCCGGTTCCAGCGGCACCGCCGACTACCGTCGAGCCACCGGTTCCGATCTTGCCGCCTGCGCCCGTGCCTGTGGCGCCACCTGTCCCAACCGCGCCTCCGGTCCCCGGTGAACCGCCGGCCCCAGTCGCGCCGCCGCTTCCCGACGCACCAGCAGTCCCGGTTGCTCCGAATTCATAGGCGCCCAAATCCGGGGCCGCGCCCACGAATGGAAGCCCGACGTCCTTGCCTTTGTCAATCATCGCGCTGCCAGCAGCCAGTTTCATGAAGTCTACATTGGGCAGACTGCCGTCGGCCTGGCGCGGTCCAAGCGCGGGTGAAGTCGTTTCGAGGGCCTGGCCCGTGCCCCCAACGGTCGGATCGGTGATGCTGAGGAAATCCTTGGCTGCTGGGGTGATATTCAGATCCCAGCTGTTGAATTGGGTGTCGACCCCGTACCCGGTGATGTAGTCGTTCTTGTTGGGGAAGGCGAGGTTGTTTCTCATGATATGCGCCGCCGCCCCCGTCAGGGTCACGCCGTCCGTTCTTGTGCCGCCGCCGTTGGGGGCACTCCACGTGCTCGCCAGCATGTTGAACTGAGTCCCATTCTGAAACGAGGTATTGTTGTACCAAGTGTTTCCACCCGAGGAGTGGTTGGCGTAGAACCCATTCGCCTTGTTTCCCCAGGCAACATTGTTCTGGACCAGGTGCCTGATGCCGGTCTTGCTGCTGCCGATCTTGAAGCCGTTGCCATTTCCATCCGCGGGCTTGCCGGCACCGTAATTGGAGAACCCATTGCCAAAGGCCCAGGAGTTTTCAATGGTGACCGGGACTTCCTGGTTGATGAAATCGTAACCATCGTCCGAGTTCCACCACGCCCGGCAGCCTCTGATGGTCGTGCTGGTTCCGTCCCCGGCTGCTTGGTAGTGGACACCGAAGCCATCGGCATTCTGTCCGTCGCCTTGCGCCGAACTCGGATCGTAATTGTCGTGCGAATCGCAATTGAGGAATAGGTGCCCACCAGTCCCGTGACTGATGAAGATCCCGGTGGCTTGGGTGTGGTGCATGTTCATCAATTCCATGATGTCGTTGTGGGCGTTATTGATCCCGATGACACCGGAGTTTACTGGGAGGTTGCAGATCTCGATTCCCTTGAAATGCAGCCAGCTCCCGCTGACGGTGAACGCTTCGGGCGAGCCGCTGACTTTGGAAAAGTCGAAGACCGGTTTCTCGCCCGGGACGGCCCAGTACTTGATACGGTTGGTGTCCGAGGTTCCGCTCTTCGAGAAGGTGAAGCCGCCGCTCGGGTAGTAGGTTCCGCCGCCGATGTAGACCGTGTCTCCAGCCCCCGCCGAGCTGACCCCCTTCGTCAGCGTGGCAAAAGGGCTGGCTTGGGTGCCGGGATTCGAATCGCTGCCCGTCGTGGACACGTAATACTCGGCGGCAAATGCATTCTTCGCCGCGAAGAAGCCGAGGCCAACGATCAGCCAGAACGAGAAGGTGTTTCGCTGACCCGATTTCGTCAGATAGTTCGAGGATTTCATCGGTCTCCTTTGGCGCACCGTGATGGAATTTCGATAGATCGCCGCAGCTATGTAGGGATTGCGACTATTCAAGATGGGTCACCGTCGCCACCCGAAATAATAGAGATTGTCCTGGGCAACCGCTGGGCGAGCGCAGCAATGCCGCTTGGCTAGGTGGATTAAGCCCCTCGTCTGCCGGCGGCTATCGATGAATCCCATGCGACAAATCGATCGCGATCTCGTCGTGTTCGACTGCCCAAGATGTCGGGCGCCAGTGCCGATTTCAGCGATGAAACAATGCACTTCCTGTGCTTCTTGGCAATGGTACGGGACTTGCTGGGACTAGGTGCATGAAAACCCACCAGCGTTCCCGCAGCCTCCTGATTCCGTTTCTCGCGGCCGCAGCTACGGCGCTCGGCTGCTCGGCCAACGACAACGAGCCATGCCGTGACTGCGTGGCGGACGCAGGTGCAGAGGTGGTCGCCCCGCAAAGCAACGAGGTTGGTCCGGTCGGCGCCTACAGCGCCTGTCCCGTGGACAATGTCGGACCAAGTTCAACTCCCGAGGTGCGGCGGACCTTGCCGTGGACCTTTGTGCCGAGCAGTGCAGATGCAGGCAGTCCGGGCGACAGCGCAGTCACGGCCTGTACTTTCACGGACAGCGCGAAGACATGTAGTGCCGAGGCCAGCGTCCACGTGACCTCCGATGGCCCAGAGCTTACCCTTGCGGGGTTCGGCCTTTTGCGCTGGAACTTGCAAGGAATGTCCGAAGCCGTGGCCCAGCCAACGGTCGTGGAAGGCGGATCGGTGTGGCTGGCCTACAGCGAACATCAATATACCGTGTGCCCCTTCTGCGGCGGCTACTATGATCGCAGCGTCGAGATTCGGGACCGGCAGGGTGGAAAGATCCTGTGGCTTGGCAGCGAGGGATCGAAAGTCGGCGACATGCCTGTGGCCACGCAGATGGAACTCTTCGGTGCATCCGCGACGCTTCAAGTGGACTGCGAGATGACCGGAAGCGCCGGTTGTTACACCTTCGATCGACTCAGCTACGATCACGAGCTTGGGATCGCGCCGGCCGTCGTGATCCATCACGCCACTCTGGAAACCGTGACGGCGCCGACCGGCACATACCAGGTCTATTGGGCCTACAGTCAGGAGAATTCGCAATACATCAGCGGTTGCATGGATGGTCCCGACGTGGCGAGCGATAGCGGCTATGCCGTAAGTCTGGTGCCATAGCCCGCTCGGGTTTCAACGCACCTGTCTCTTGGCTGGTGTTGGCTGCTCGCCAGTCCAATCGTTTGGGTGGCCTGTTCCTGGAAACGCAAAGTCGGCGTATGATATCGGCGGGAGGCACCTCATGAATACGCGCGCCCATCTATCCACCATCGCCCTAAGCCTGGTTGTCGCCACGGGTTGCGGCGGCAGCAAGAATACGACGAATCAAGGAACGGGAGGCCTCGCGGCTGCGGGCGGTCTCGCCGCGGCCGGTGGCGTGATCGGCAGCGGTGGCGCGCCAGCCACGGGCGGCATTTCCGCGACCGGCGGCATCGCCCCAGCCGGCGGCGTCTCCGTCACAGGTGGCGCGAGCGGCGGCGTGTCGTCAGCAGGCGGCGTCTCCGTCGCGGGCGGCATTCGCGCGACCGGCGGCATCTTGCCAGCTGGCGGTGTCTCCGTCACAGGTGGTGCGAGCGGCGGCGTGTCGTCAGCGGGCGGCGTCTTGGTGACAGGCGGCATTCGCGCGACCGGTGGTGTTTCCACAAGTGGCGGCGCCACGGCGAGCGGAGGCACGAAGGCGAGCGGCGGCACCCCGGCGAGCGGAGGCGCGACTGCGAGCGGAGGCGCGACTGCGAGCGGAGGCGTCCTGGCGAGCGGTGGCGCGACCAGCACCACCCCCGTGGGCGCCACGCTCTTTCCTGCCACGGCACCTTTCTACCAAGACATTTCCACTGCCACTCTCGACAGCCAGTCGGCCACTATCATCAGCGGGCTCGCCGCGAAGGGCTGGGGCGCGGGCAGCTTCCGCATCGACTTTTCCATCGAAGTCTTGAAGGCCGACGCCACCGTCACACCGCGCGCCTTCACCCAGACCGGCGATTTCTACGACCCCGACTGCGATCCTGTCCCTATCCCCGTGCCCGCAACCGGACGCCTTGAAGGCGAAAGCAACTATACCTGTGCCTCCGACGGCGATTGCCATCTCATTGTCATTCAGGGCAGCAAGCTCTACGAAATGTGGCGGGCCGATATCACGGGCGGCACGGCCACGGGCACGCCGTTTAACGGTGGTTGCCTTGCAGTGTGGGATCTCACCCACGACTATTGGCAGCCCGCCACGCCGCCCGCGCTCTTCGCGCGCGGCGACCAGTGCACCAGCGCGGACGCCGGCGGCTTCCCCATCTCCGCCTTGCTCTTCTCCGCCGACGAAGTCGCTTCCGGCAGCCTGAACCACGCCATTCGCTTTATCCTGCCCAACGATCGCATCACCAAGGGCGCGTACGTCCACCCGGCCACGCACTCGGGCGCGGGCAAGGGTACGCCGACCGCGGACACCGTGCCCTATGGCGCGCGCTTCCGCCTGAAATCGTCCTTCAACCTCGCCGGCCTGCCGAGCGATGGCGCCGGCACGGTGGCCCGCGCCCTGCAAAAGTACGGCATGCTGCTCTCCGACGGCGGCAATATCGCGCTCACCGCGCAAGCCGACACTTACACCACGGCCAAATGGTCTGGCCTGCTCGGATCGAGTGATCTCTCATCCATCAAAGTCACCGACTTCGAAATGGTCGACGGCGGCACGCGGATTCCGCTGACTCTGGATTGCACGCGAACGCCGCTGTAGTGATCCGGTCGGTCAGCCTCATGTGGTACCCCGGAGGCGGCGGCTGTGCGACTCGCGGGCGGTCCTAGACGGTATCCAATTCCTGACCTCGCCTGGAACAGTGCTGTTGCTGTAGAATGTGGTCTCACGCAAAGGAGTCTCTATGCGTTGTGAAAATTGTACCTGGGCTCGGTCAAGCAGCGTGGCGTTCGCTTGCTGCACACTCTTCGCGCTGCTTGCAGCTGGCTGCTCGAGTAGCGGCAGTGGTTCTGGCACAGGTGGAACGTTGGGCTCGGGAGGTCAGATCGTCACGGGCAGCGGCGGAAACACCAGTAGCGGTGGCAGCGTGGAAAGCGGCGGGAGTGCAGCCAGCGGTGGCAGCGTGGCAAGCGGTGGCAGCGTAGTCACCGGCGGTAGCGCAGTCACCGGTGGCAGCGTGGAAAGCGGCGGGAACGTGGGCACTGGCGGGAGCCCAGGCACTGGTGGCGGTCAAGGCACCGGTGGTGGCGCAGGAAGCGGCGGCAGCGCGGGCACCGGCGGCAAGACAGGTGGTGCCAGCGGCGGTCAAAGCATTGACGGCGGTCAAAGCACCGGCGGTGCGGGAAGCGGCGGCATGACTGGGGGCACGGGTGGCAGCACAGGCACAGGCGGCAAGACAACGGGCACAGGCGGTGCAAGTGGGACCGGCGGCGCGAGCGGCACCGGCGGCACAAGTCGCACCGGTGGTGCCAGCGGCACGGGTGGCGCGAGTGGAACCGGTGGTTCGAGCGGCACTGGCGGTGCGCAGCCGTTCAAGGGTATCGCCGGCGGGGCGTGTAAGGTGCGCACCGCGATGAACGTGTCTTGGTACTACAACTGGATGGGGAGCGAGAACGAGGCGTGCGCAGTCCCGAACGGCGTCGAGTATGTGCCCATGACTTGGGGTGCGGATACCGCGGCTAACATCAAGACCGCCGTCACGGGCTTCGTGGGCAAGGGCTACAAATACGTGCTCGGCTTCAACGAGCCCGACAACACGACCCAGTCCAATGTCTCAGTGGCGTCGGCGCTTGCGCTCTTGCCCTCGTATAATGTCGCGACAACGATTGCCATCGGATCGCCCGCGACTCAGGCCAATACCACCGGGCAAGCGTGGTTCACACAGTACATGGCGGGCGTCGCGGCCAATACCACACTGCGAACCGACGTCATCGCCATTCACTGGTATGGCTGGAACGCCGGCTCGTGCGACGCCGCGGCCTCGCAGCTCGAAAGCTACATCAAGTACGCGGAAGGATTTCCCGGCAATCGGCCCATTTGGCTGACCGAGTGGGGCTGCCTCAACCAGAGCGCCCCGACGGCAGCGGGCGTGATCGCCTTTTTCAACGGAGCACTCGCGGTGTTCGCCAAGCACCCACGGCTGGCGCGCTATGCCTGGTACCAATGGTCCCCGAATTGCGAGGTCTACAACACCGACGACACCTTGACCGATCTCGGCAAGATCTACGCCGCGGCGCCATCGAAGAAGTAGCATGAAACAGCGGAAACTCGGACACTCCACCCTTTTCACATCCGCCCTTGGCCTTGGCTGCATGGGCATGAGCGAATTCTATGCTGGCGCCTCGGAGGAGGAATCCCTGGCCACGCTGAAGCTCGCGCTGGATCGTGGGCTGAACTTCCTAGACACCGCGGACATGTACGGGCCCTTCAAGAACGAAGAGTTAGTTGGGCGCGGGATCAAAGGCCGGCGCGATCAAGTTGTCCTGGCCACCAAGTTCGGCAACATGCGCGGCAGCGACGGCAGCTTCCAGGGCGTGAACGGCCGTCCCGACTATGTGCGCGCCTGCTGCGATGCCAGCTTGAAGCGGCTGGGCGTGGATCACATCGATCTCTACTACCAGCATCGCGTAGACCGCGCGGTTCCCATCGAGGACACCGTGGGCACCATGAGCAGGCTGGTCGATGCCGGCAAGGTGCGCTTCCTTGGCCTGTCCGAGGCATCGCCAGCGACCATCCGGCGCGCGCATGCCGTCCATCCCATCTCGGCCCTGCAAACGGAATACTCGCTGTGGAGCCGCGATCCCGAGGACGAATTGCTGGCGACCGTGCGCGAACTCGGCATCACCTTCGTGGCCTACAGTCCGCTCGGCAGGGGATTTCTTACGGGCCGGTTCGCCAAATTCGAAGACTTGCCGGAGAAGGACTACCGGCGATTTTCGCCGCGTTTTCAGGGCGAGAATTTCGAGAAGAACCTCGCACTGGTGGACAAGGTCTCCGAAATCGCGCGCGACAAGGGTGTGAAGCCAGCCCAGCTCGCCCTGGCGTGGGTGCTGGCCCAGGGGAAGGACGTTATTCCCATTCCCGGCACCACTCAGCGGTCGCACTTGGAAGAAAACCTCGCGGCTCTCGACATCGCGCTGTCCGCGGACGAGCTTGCGCGCATCGACGCCGTGGCGCCCAAGGGCGCGGCCTCGGGCCCGCGCTACCCCGAAGGCGCCATGCGCTTCGTAAACGGGTAGAGCCGAGCGGCGTTGCCGAGCGGCGTTTCTCGAATTCGCCCCTATACTCCCGGCCGCATGGCGATTCTGGCCACCGCTCGCAATCTCACCAAATCCTTCTCGGCGCGTCCCTTGTTCCAGGGCGTGGGTTTCACCTTGGCCGAGGGCGAGCGCATCGGGCTCATCGGTCCCAACGGCGCGGGCAAGAGCACCTTGCTGCGCATCCTGGCCGGGGTGGACTCGCCCGACAGCGGCGAACTGGCGTTGCGTCGCGGGCTGCGCGTGGGCCACGTGGCCCAGGTGCCCGTGTTTCGTCCTGGGCAAACCGTGCGCGAGGCGGTGCTGGAGCCGGCGGAGTTCGTCGACGCCGATCACCGGTGGCAGGCGGAGGCGCGGGCGGACGAACTCATCGCTCGCCTGGACCTGTCTGGTTCGCAGGCCGGCGCGGATGCGCCCGTCGAGCGTCTGTCCGGCGGCTGGCGCAAGCGCGTGGCCCTGGCGCGCGAGCTTTCGCGCGAGCCCGAGCTGCTCCTGCTCGACGAGCCCACCAACCATCTGGACGTGGAAAGCATTCTGTGGCTGGAGAAATTCTTGGCCCAGGCGCCGTTCGCGACCATCACCGTCACCCACGATCGGCTCTTTCTCCAACGGGTCTCGAATCGCATCCTGGAACTCGATCCAAGGAACGAGGGCGGGCTTTTGTCGGTGGACGGCGACTACGCCACGTTTCTTGAGCGCAAGGAAGAGTTGTTGGCCGCGCAAGAGCGCCAGGAGACTACGTTGCGCAATACCTTGCGCCGCGAGAGCGAGTGGCTGCGTCGTGGCGCCAAGGCGCGCTCGACCAAGCAGCAGGCGCGCATCCAGCGGGCCGAGGCCTTGGTCGGGGCCGTGGAAGAACTCGCCGCGCGCAACGTCTCTGGCACCGCCGCGCTGGATTTCGGCAGTGCTGGACGCAAACCGAAGCGGCTCATCGAGGCCAAGGGCATTGGCAAAACCTACGCAGGCAAGATCGTCTTCCAAGGCATCGATCTTTTCCTTGGGCCGGGCAGCCGCCTTGGGCTCATCGGAAAGAACGGCTGTGGAAAATCCACCTTGCTGCGCGTGCTGGTGGGGCAAGAGGCGCCCGATGCGGGCGAGGTGATTCGCGCGGATAACTTCCAAGTGGCGTATTTCGAGCAACAGCGCGAGAGCCTAGATCCCAACGTGACGGTCATCGATACCCTGTGTCCCGGCGGTGACCAGGTGGATTTTCGCGGCACTTGGGTGCACGTGAACGGTTACCTGTCGCGCTTCCTCTTTCGCGCCGAACAAGGCAAGTTGCGCGTCGGCCAGTTGTCTGGCGGCGAGCAAAGCCGCCTGGCGCTCGCGCGCTTGATGTTGCGTCCCGCGAACGTCCTGGTCCTCGACGAGCCGACCAACGATCTGGATCTGGCCACGCTGGACGTGCTTGAGGAAACCCTGACCAACTTCGACGGGGCCGTGCTGCTGGTCAGCCATGATCGCTATTTCCTCGATCGCACCACCACCTCGCTGCTCGCCTTCTCCGATCTTCCTGGCGCCGAGGTCACCCACTTGGTCGGGCTGGCCCAGTGGGAGGCGTGGTACGAGGCCGAGCGCGAAGACCTTGCCGCCGCGGCCGAACGCGAGAAGCCGGCGACCGCGCGCACGCAAGCCAGCGCGCCCCGGCGCAAACTCAGCTACAAAGACCAGCGCGATTTCGACACCATCGAAGCCCGCATCGCCGAAGCCGAGGCGCGCTTGGCGGCACTCGAAGCCGAACAAGCGAGTCCCGAACTAGCAAGCAATGCCAGCCGCCTCGTGGAATTGATCGCGCAGATCGAAAGCGCCAAAGCCGAAGTCGACGCCCTCTACGCCCGCTGGTCCGAACTGGAGGCGATGGTGGTCGAGGGGTGAGGAAGTCCTTCGGACACTTGCGTTGTCACCGACACGTTTCCTGTATGGTCTCAAAATTGTTGGGCCTTCATGCCCAGAGCAGGCCGTATCGGAATCGCGTGGGCACTACAAAGCGCTCCCGGTGTTGATAGCGATCCGGCGAATTGACTACACGCCGCTGCCGACCACGGGAATGGCGATGGAAGCAACTCCATCAGTGATAGTGATGGCTCCGTTGACGCTGCAGGTCTCCGATGTGATCTTGAAATCCGCCGAATTGGTGCCGCCCAGGAAGACGCCCAGCTGTCCGGTGGTCATGCCGCCGATGTTGCCGACGTTGATATTGAGCGGTGAGCTGGAGGTGCCTGGCCCTGCGGTGAACGCCGCTGCGAGAGGCGTGGCTGCGAGCTTCGCGGCGGCCAGCACATTTACTGTCACTGGAACAATCTTCGTCACGCCACCCTGGGAGATGACCACCGCATCGCTCGTAGGTGAGCCGACAGTTGCTGAAGCGAAGTTGACCACAACGGCGCAACTGGTGCCCGCGGCCAGGACCGAGGTGCAGGTCGTGGTTGCATTGCTTGCTGGCGTGGCGCTGTTCGCGCTTTCGGGCACGGTCAAACGGCTGATGCGCGGAAGGGCATAGAGCACGCAAGCAAGCGCGTGAGGCGATTCACTTCGATGGCCACCCGGCGTCGAGAACGCAGAGGGCGAGAGTCCCGTTTGAGATCAAGGCACCGCGATCTCATGTACACTGTTGTTTCGAGCATGAAGCCGCACTTCCCCGAAACCCGCGCCGAGACAGCGACGCACCGCCTTCACGGGGCCGAGGTGAAAGACCCCTTTCTCTGGCTGGAGGAAGCTTCTGCGCCCGAGGTAAGGGCTTGGACAGACCAGCAGACACGTTTTCTGCGCAAAACGCTCGATGGCTCTCCTGACCGCGCGTGGCTTGAACGAAGGTTGTGGCAGCTTTTCGAAAGTGGAAATCTGGGACTCCCCATCTCCACCCGACGGCCAGACGGCCAAGGCATCCTCCTATTCTACACTGAGCAGACCGGGCGACAGAACCAACCAGTGCTCTACGTGCGCGACGGATGGGACGGCCCCGGCCGACCGCTGATCGATCCGAACGAACTCGCTGCCGATGGAAACATTGCGCTTGATTGGTGGTTTCCATCGCAAGACGGCGCCTTCGTCGCGTACGGCTTTTCCGAGGGGGGCGACGAGGAGTCCACTCTTCGCATCCTGGAGGTTGCCACGGGCCGCGTGCTTCCCGAGGTTGTTCCTCGCACGACGGCTTGCTCACTGGCCTGGCTTTCCACCAGCAAAGGCTTCTACTACACGCGCTACCCTTTGCCCGGAAGTGTGCCCGCCGACGAGGAGCACTACCACCGCCACGTCTTCTTTCACGAGTTGGGAACCGATGCGAAGAACGATCCGCGAGTCTTTGGCGAAGGCGCAGGCTGGTCCAACTGGCCCATGGTCATGCTCTCGCTCGACGATCGGTTCCTGGTCATCGAGGTGTTGGATGGTCCGATGCGAACGGACGTGTTCGTGGTGGACACGCAGGCATCTCCTCCCACGCGCGCCGTGCCCGCGGTCGAGGGCCACGCTGCGATCTTCACGGTCGTCGGGATGGGGAAGGACTGCGTCTATGTGGTCTCCAAGGAAGACGCGCCCCGCGGTCGCTTGATGGCCTTCGACCCGCGTGCGCCTCAGCGCGCAAAATGGCGAGCGGTCCTTCCGGAAAGCGAGGATACGCTCGAATCTGCGGCGATCGCTCGTGACAAAATCATGGCTCTCTACCAGAAGGACGCGGTTTCGGTCTTGCGCGTGTTTTCGCTTGACGGAAAATCCGAGGGCGATCTGCCCCTGCCGGGGTTGGGCACCGTATCCGGCTTGTCGGGCCATCCCGATCAGACGGACGTCTTCTTGACCTTCACATCGTTTTTGATTCCTGGCGTGGTCTTTCGCCACGACACGGTCTCTGGGCAAACCGCGGTTTGGAGCCAGATCACTTCACCGGTCGATCCTCGCAAGTTCACCGTCAGGCAGGTGCGCTATCGCTCGAAGGATGGCACGTCGATTCCCATGTTTCTGGTACATCGCCAAGGGCTGATCCCGGACGGGCAGAATCCCACGCTGCTCTACGGATACGGCGGGTTCAACATCAGCTTGTCGCCGTGGTTCGCGCCCCTGGCCATTCCCTTTATCGAACGCGGGGGCGTGTTCGCCGTGGCGAACCTACGCGGGGGTGGCGAGTATGGCGAGAAATGGCATTGCGCTGGTGTTTTGGAAAAGAAGCAGAACGTATTCGACGACTTCATCGCCGCCGGCGAATACCTCATTCGTGAGAACATTACCTCGCGGAACCGCCTGGCCATTTCGGGCCGGTCGAACGGCGGGTTGCTCGTCGCGGCTGTGCTCACCCAGCGTCCTGAACTTTTCCGTGCGGCCATCTCCGGCGTGCCCCTGACCGACATGGTCCGCTACCATCTGTTTTGTGGCGCTCGCCTTTGGTCCCCGGAATACGGCTGCTGCGAAAACCCTGAGCATTTCCCCTGGCTGCACGCTTACTCGCCATACCATCGCGTGATCGATGGAACCGCCTATCCGGCCACGTTGATTTTCACCTCCGAAACCGACAGCCGCGCGGACCCCATGCACGCGCGCAAAATGGCGGCTCGATTGCAGACCGCCACGGCCGGCCCGGACGTCATTCTCCTGCGCACCGAGAGCGCGGGTGGACATGGCGCTGGCAAACCCAGCAGCCGCCTGGTTGACCAACACCTGGATGAACTGGTGTTTCTGTTCGATCATCTGGGGATGCGAGGGACTTCCCCTTCGACGTAGAAAAGAGGCGGCTTTCATGAACCCAGAGCCAAACCCAACCACGCTGGCTTCGGGCCTTTCGATTGTGGACATTCGCGTCGGCGAAGGGGCTCTGGCGCAAGTCGGGGACCGGTGTGTGGTCCACTACACCGGATGGCTGCGTGGGGGCGAAGAAAAGTTCGACAGCTCGCGGGAACGGGCCGAGCCATTCGCGTTCCGGCTGAGGAAAGGCGAGGTGATTGACGGATGGGTCGAGGGCATTCTCGGTATGCGCGTGGGCGGCGCGCGCCGCCTAGCGGTGCCTTCTCATTTGGCCTACGGCGAAGAGGGGAGAAAGGACGTCATCCCCCCCCGGGCCGAGCTGATCTTTGAGATCGAGCTTCTGGAGGTAGCAAAGTACAACCCTGAAGACCGTCTTGTGGTGGCGCCCCAGATGCGCGTGCGATGGCAGGGGAGCACAATTGAGATTTATGTTCCGAGCGAACCAAGAGTGGTGGAGACCACGGACCCGGAGGTCCTTCTGGTGTTGCACCGCTTTTCCACGCCCAGCCGGCGCGGCGATGTGCTGGCCCAGTTCCCGGATCTGCCATCCGAAGACGTGGAGGCTGTGGTCGACGAACTCGAGGCGGCCAACATCCTTATGGCGCTGCCCGCGCGAGACACGGCGCCCGCTAGGGAAACACCCGGTGGGCCCGATGTGACGCCGAATTCGGGGAAGACGCATCTTCTCTTCGTCTTGCCTCCCAATCTAAGCGACTACGGGCAATTGGACGTTCCTTGCGCTTTGCTGTTCTTGGCTTCGTTGGCCGCGCAGAATGGATATGCGACGGACTTTCTACTCGCCTGTTCGTCGACCAATACCCATCCGTCGTTGACGCGCGCGTTTGCGGGTCCCAGCCGCGAGCGACTGCCGATGATATTGTTCATCGAGAGCTTCGCCGACGAGCTGCTCAAGCGAATCGCGGCTATCCGCGAACGAGGGGAGCAGCCCGTCCTCGCCCTTTCCTGCTTCTCGTCCGCCCTCTACGCCTCGTGCGTGATTTTGGGGACGCTGGCGCGGGATCGCTTTCCCAACCTGCCCATCCTCACCGGTGGCTACCATCCGACCGTCGATCCGGGGTCGATGAACGCCCTGGTTGGTGGCCAAATGAGCGTCTTGCAGGACGATCAAAAATGGCGCCCGGTCGCGAGCGAGCTGTTCGAGGTATTGGACGAGGCCACCGCGCGCATCACAGAGCGCCGAGATTTCGTCTTCGACTATGTGTTCGAGGGTCGCGCTGACCATTCCTTTCTACCGGTGGTAGACGAAATTGCGCGTAGCGGGAAACGGCCCGACCGCCCCGGGGTCATTCCCCCGGCACCCATGACCGACGGGGAAATCCTGGCCTTCCGTTACGATCCGAAAATCCTTTCACACCTGGCCATGGAGAAAGCCTCCCTATCCACCGGACCGATGCGTCCGTTTTCCCTATGCTTCAGTTTTGGATGTCCTTTCGCTTGCTCCTTTTGCATCAACAGCAAGACCCGCGAGCGATGGCAGGGCATGGATCCTCGGCATGCCATCGACACTATGGAATTATTGCATCGCTCTTGTGGCATCAATCGATTCTCCTTGCTGGACGCGACCTTCGCTGCCCACAAGAGCTGGCGACAGACTTTCTACACAGGCTTGAGCGAAAGGGATTGGATCGAAGACATCCACATCGACACGGAAACCTCGGTCATGACCTGGGAGATGGAGAATCTCGACGTGCTCGACCGGTTGAGCATGACCGTGCAGGTCGGCCTCGAATCCTGCTCGCCCGAGATGCTCTTGCGTATGGGGAAGGCGAAGAAACCCAAAGAATACCTGTTGCGATTAAAGGCTTTGATCGAGACGCTGGCTCCACGGGTCGATCAACTGCATCTCATGATGATTTTTGGGTTTCCGGGAGAAACCCGACAAACGCTCAAGGAAACCCTTGCCTTCCTCTTGGACGAGTGCCGGGTGCTTTCCTACCGCAACGTGGAGATCTGCCCCCAGCTCTATCTCCCCCTGGTTGGCACACGCGCGTTCGAGCAGACCAACGAATTTGGTATGCGTTTCGGGTACAAGCCCAACCTTGGCGAGTGGTGGAACAAGGATGGTTCGGATCGATTCGCGGGCTTGCGTCCCAGTCACACTCTCTCGGTGGATACTTGTGTGCAGCTCATACAAACGCTCGCCGCCTACTTCCGAGGTGGCAATGGAGACAATGCCGACCAGGAACCCGCCATGGGGAAGGAACGGGACGTGTGCGGGACACTGAATCGCTCAAAACTCGAACGGCGCCAGTTACGCGCCGATCTCTTGCGCATCCTCGACGAGGGAAACGCGACCATTTGAGAGTGACGAGACCGGTCATCTGGCTCTGCAGCACTGCGGCTGGCTACGCCTGGCAGCCGGCGCCAGTGGGTAGTAGGGTCAGCTCGTGAACAAGACCCGCGTCATCATTCTCTGAGCCTAGTCCCTTACGAATGGTTTTTTGCGACGTCTGAGAACCCTTTGAGCCCGGGCAGAGTTCCACGCGGGTTGGGCGGGTTGGCCGAGGGTTAGACCTACAGATTCTTGTACAACGGCCCGCCGCCACCTTCTGGGGGGACCCAGTTGATGGCGCCGTAGGGATCTTTGATGTCGCAGGTCTTGCAGTGCACGCAGTTCGAAAAGTCGATGCGCAGCTTCTGGAACTTGCCGGTGGTCTCGTCGCGCTCGACCACGTAGACGCTGGCCGGGCAGAATTTCTCGCAGGGGTTGCCGTATTCCTCGGCGCAGCGTTCGCAGTAGCTGGTGTCGACCTTCAAGTGGCAGGGCTGCTTTTCCTCGTGGCGCGTTCCCGAATGGTAGACGTCGGTCAACTTGTCGAAGGCGATGCCCTGGTTGTCGTATTTGAATGTGCTGGCCGGCGCACCTTGTGGATACACATCAAGTAGCTTCTTCGTGTCCTTGTGGTCTTCTTCAAGGACGATCTTGTCGAGCGGGTAGCGCCCGCCGGTGATGGTCATCAGCCCGGCCTGGATGGTGCCGCCGACCAGGCCCGCCTTCATGAGCTGGCGGAAATTGCGCGCGGGAACCATGTCCTTGACGATGTACGAGTTCGCGACCGCGGTTTCGTATTTGGCGAGCTGCTTGGACGAGAAGTCGCCCTTGGTCAGCGCCTCGAACAGCGTTTCGGCGGCCAGGATGCCGCTCTTGATGGCGTAGTGAACGCCTTTGAGCTTGGGCATGGCCACCATGCCCGCGCTGTCGCCGCAGATGAGCGCGCCGTCCATGGCGATCTTGGGCATGGAATAGTAGCCGCCCTCGGGAATGGTCTTGGCGCCGTAGGAAACCACCTTGCCGCCTTCGAGCAGTTTCTTCACGAACGGGTGCCGCTTGAACTCGCAGAATTGTTGGTGCGGGTCGATAAGCGGGTCGTGGTAGTCGAGTCCGGTGATCAGGCCGAGGGCGATTTGGCCCGCCGACATGGCGTAGATGAAGCTGCCGCCAAAGGTGTGGCTGTCCATGGGGTAGCCCATGGTATGGATGATATGGCCCGCGGGCAGCGGCGATTTCTCGAACTCCCAGACTTCCTTCACGCCAGTCGCGTAGGTCTGTGGGTTGCGGCCTTCGTCGAGGCCGAGCTTCGTCACCAGTTGCTTTGTGCACGAGCCGCGCGTGCCTTCGCAGAAGACGGTGCACTTTGCCAGCAGGTTGGGGCCAGCCTCGAAGATGCCTTTGGGTGTGCCGTCGGGGTTCACGCCCTTGTCGCCGAGTTGCACGCCGATGACTGTTTCATTTTCGTAAAGCACTTCCTGCGCCGCAAACGTGGTCAGTGCATCTACGCCGGCGGCCGAGAGTTGCTCGCCCAGCCACTTCACCAGCTTGCCCAGCGACACGATGAGGTTGCCGTGGTTCTTCATCTGCGGCGGCACCAGGGGGAATTTGAAGGCGCGCTTGCGCGTGAAGAAGTACACGCCCTCGCTCTTCACCTCGCCCTCGATGGGCGCGCCCTTTGCCTTGAAGTCCGGAATCAACTCGGCCAGGGCCTTGGGTTCCATGACCGCGCCGGACAGGGTGTGGTCGCCCAGGTTGGCGGCCTTCTCGATGACCGCGACCACCATGTCCACGCCCAGGGTTTCCTCGTTGATGGGCTTGCCCGGTTTTTCGCCCTTAACCACGGCGGCGTTGTGCTTGGCAATGAGGTTGGTCAGGTGGAGGGCGCCGGAAAGCCCCGCGGGTCCGCCGCCGACGAAGACGACGCCCGCTTTCATGGTGTCTCGCTCTGTCATGTCCCCTTACTTATCCTTGTTTGAGAAGCTCCGCACGCCGCATCTCGCCGCGGCCGCGGACGGCCGCGGGAGGGCACAGAGGTGGCAGAGGGCACAGAGGGCCGGAGGGGATGGATAGTATCGACATTTGTCTATATTGACAGAAGTCGATGTAGCAGTCATGCTCTGCCGGTGACCAAGTCGCCCGCCATCGCCAAGTCATTGAATGCGTCCGCCGAGTGTTGCTCGCCGCGGGGCAAGCTGCAGGGCAAGGATTTGACCGCATTCTCCATCCTGTTCAAGGCGCTCGGCGACGATACTCGCCTTGCCATTCTGGGATTTCTAGTCACGGCGGGCGATGCGCTGTGCGTGTGCGAAATCGAGGATCACGTCAAAGAACTCTCGCAGCCCACGATTTCGCATCATCTTCGCCAGCTGCGCGAGGCCGGCTTGGTCACGGCCGAACGCCGGGGCACCTGGGTCTACTATGCCATCGACAAGACCGCCTACGCCCGTCTGGCCAAGTTCGCCATGCTGTTCGCAGCCTGAGTTTTCGTTGGTTCTCTATATCGACAAATATCAATGAAGGAGATCGCGATGTCCAAACTAAGCATCCTCAAGGATCCAGAAAACCAGTCCTCTTGCTGCGGTGGTGGCGAAAACGAGCCAGCGCAGGACATTCGCGAGGTCGTCAAACAGCGCTACGGCCAGGCGGTCAAGGCGGTCGTGGCGGGCGCCAAGCCTTCGTGTTGCGGGTCGGCCGCGACCGGCATGGGCGGCACCGATCCGATCACGCGCGACCTGTACGCCGCGGATCAAACCTCGGGGCTTCCCGAGGAAGCGCTGGCAGCGTCGTTCGGCTGCGGCAACCCGACGGCCTTGGCGGAATTGCGCCCAGGCGAAATCGTCCTCGATCTCGGCTCGGGCGGCGGCATCGACGTGCTCCTGTCGGCCAAGCGAGTCGGCCCGACCGGCAAGGCCTATGGCCTCGACATGACCGACGAGATGCTGGCTCTGGCGGAAAAGAACAAGGCCAAGGCCGGCGCGACCAACGTCGAGTTCTTGAGGGGAACCATCGAGGAGATCCCTCTGCCCGACAGTGCGGTGGACGTGATCATCTCGAACTGCGTGATCAACCTGTCGGGCGACAAGGACAAGGTCTTGCGCGAGGCCTTTCGCGTGCTCAAGCCGGGCGGCCGTTTCGCCGTGTCCGACATCGTGCTTCGCCGGGAACTTCCCGAGGAAGTTCGCACGTCCCTGAATTTATGGACGGGGTGCGTGGCCGGCGCGCTGGTGGAATCCGACTACGTCGGCAAGCTTCGCGCCGCGGGATTTGGCGACGTCACCGTCGAGTCGACCCGGATCTACGGCAAGGACGACGTGGCCGAGATGGCGTCGTCGTGTTGCGGAGGCGACCTGACCCCGACCCTCGCCGCGCTCGACGGCGCGGTCATGAGCGCCTTCATCCGGGCAAGAAAGCCGTGAGCGCAACCAAACGCCTCTCGCTCATCGATCGCTACCTGACCCTGTGGATCTTCCTCGCCATGGGGATCGGGGTCGCGGTGGGATTCCTTTTCCCGCAAGCTGTCGAGAGCTGGAATCGCGCCAGCAGTTCGGGCACGACATCGTGGCCTATCGCGGTCGGGCTCATTCTCATGATGTACCCGCCGCTGGCCAAGGTCCGCTACGAAGAGCTGGGCAAGGTGTTTCGTAACAAGCGCGTGCTGGGTCTATCTCTGCTGCAAAACTGGGTGGTGGGACCGTTGCTGATGACCGCGCTGGCCCTGCTCTTTCTGCGCGACAAGCCGGAGTACATGGTGGGCCTCATCATGATTGGCCTCGCCCGCTGCATCGCCATGGTCATCGTGTGGAACGACCTGGCCCACGGCGACGCCGAATACTGCGCCGGCTTGGTGGCCTTCAATTCCATTTTTCAGGTGCTGTTCTACTCGGTCTACGCGTACTTGTTCGTGACTCTGGTGCCTGCGTGGTTCGGCATCCAGGGCGCCGTGGTCCACGTCGGCATCGGCCAAATCGCGCAAAGCGTGTTCGTGTACCTTGGCATTCCATTTCTCGCCGGTATGGCCACGCGGTTCGTCCTGGTGCGGTTCAGGGGCCGTGCGTGGTACGAAGCCTCATTCATTCCGCGCATCGGCCCGGTCACGCTGGTGGCGTTGCTCTTCACCATCGTGGTGATGTTCTCGCTCAAAGGCCAGCGCATCGTCGAGGTGCCCCTGGATGTCGTGCGCATTGCGATTCCCTTGCTCATCTACTTCGTCGTGATGTTCGTCGCCTCGTTTTTCATGAGCAAGCGCGCCGGCGCCGACTACGCGCAGTCGGCCACGTTGTCGTTCACCGCGGCCTCGAACAATTTCGAGTTGTCCATCGCCGTCGCTGTCGCCACCTTTGGCATCGGTCACGGCGCGGCCTTCGCCGCTGTCATCGGGCCACTGGTCGAAGTGCCGGCCTTGATTGGGCTGGTTCACGTGGCGCTCTGGCTGCGCAGGCGCTGGTTTGCCTCGCCCGCCTCACTGGCTGCAACACTTCGGGAGTAATCATGAAAACCATCTTGTTTGCTTGCGTTCACAATGCCGGCCGGTCGCAGATGGCGGCGGCCCTGTTCAATCAACTTGCCGATCCGGTGAAGGCGCGGGCCATTTCGGCAGGCACCGAGCCGGGCAGCCATGTTCATCCCGAAGTCGTGCAGGTGATGCTCGAACTCGGCGTCGATCTCTCGGCCGTGGTGCCACAGAAACTGACCCAGGAACTCGCCGCCACGGCGTCGCTGCTTATCACGATGGGGTGTGGCGAAGCCTGCCCGGTCGTGCCTGGACTTGCTCGCGACGATTGGCCGCTCGAAGATCCGAAGGGCAAGTCCACCCTTCGCGTGCGCGAGATCCGCGCCGAGATCGCCGAACGCGTGCGCGGCCTGCTGCAAACCAAGGGTTGGTCGAAGTAGGCCTGCCGATCCCCAACACTCGCCAGCGCGTGCTACTGTCCGCGTGTGTCTGGCGATCCCGAAGAAATCGTTACCCTCGTCCGCTTGGGCGAACTGCCCGCGGCACAGCTTCTGTGCGGCCGCCTCGAATCGGAAGGTATCGAGAGCTTCATTCCCGACGAGATCATGGCCGCGCAGACCTGGCATCTCAACCGCGCCATCGGCGGCATTCGCGTGCAGGTGCGCAAGATCGACCTGGAGCGCGCCAAACAGATCCTCGAACAGCCCGGCCTGGGCGAGGAGGCCGCTCTTGCTGCCAATGCCGAAAACCTGGCCGAACCGGGCGCAGGTGAACTTGCGGGTCAGTATCAAGGGGGCAACGGCGTCAAGGACGACGACGGCACGATCAGCCCCGGCGACCGCGCGGCCTATCGATCCATGCGGGTTGCGCTGGTCAGCCTGTGGCTGCTGGGCCTGGTCCATCCCTATTCGCTGTTTCTGGCTGTGCGCGCGCTCGGGCAGAAGGACCTTACGCCTTGGGGCCGCCGCCGCGCCGTCATCGCCCTCCTCGTCAGCGTGCTCGGCTGCGCGGGGGTGACGCTTCTCGTGGCGCGATTTCTTTCGCTCTAGAACGTCTAACGCCGAAAGAGCGTCCACCCGGCCCACAGGGCCAGTGCGGTCGAAACGGCCAGGGCCACGCCGGCGACCATCCAAGGCGTGCGTGATTGCCGAGGATCGGTGTTTTCGCCCGAACGGCGAAGCATGTCCGCGGCGGGGATCGCGGGTACGCCGACGACGGGCGTGAGGGCGCGCGAAACGGTTGTCGCGGGCAGCAGCGACTCGATGGCGCCGATCAAGGACTCCACGCTGCGGTAGCGGTTTTTGGGATCCTTGGCCATGGCTCGTTCGACCACGGCGACGACCTCGGGCGAAAGATCGGGACGGAACGAGGCAAGGGGCCTTGGCGGCTCCTTGATGATTTGGTCGAGAAGTTGCAAGCCTTCGAGCTCTTGAAATGGCCGATGGCCCGACAGCGCCTCGTAGAGCACGGCTCCGAATCCGTAGACATCGATCCGGCGGTCGAGAATGCGACTGCCGTTCGCAAGTTCCGGGGCCATGTAAGCGGGCGTGCCCATGGACTTTCCCGCCAGGGTCAGATCGCTGACTTCTTCGGATGGGTGCATGATCTTCGAGATACCGAAGTCGAGCACCTTCGTGGTGAGGTATTCGCCATCCGGCGAGGTGCAGAGGAAGATGTTGTGCGGCTTGAGGTCGCGGTGAATGACGTGGTGGGCGTGGGCCGCGGCAACTCCTCGCAGCGCGGGCAGAAGCAGGGCGAAGGCTTCGTCCGGTTCCATCAGTCCTTGGCGCGCGAGACGATCGGCCAGGGGTTCACCCAAGAGCAGCTCCATGACGATGCACTCGTGTCCTTCGTGGTCGAACACGTCGAACACAGTGACGACGTTGGGATGGTTGATGCGGCCCGCGGCCAAGGCTTCGCGTCTGAAACGCTCGCGCACTTCCTCGCTGTCGGCCAGGGACTGCAGGATCATCTTCAAGACCACGCGTTTGCCGGTGCGCTTGTTCACTCCCGCCCAGACGGCTGCCATCCCGCCCAGGCCGATGAGCTTCTCCACGCGGTACTTGTGATCCAGGATCTGCCCGGGCCGCAGAATCGTTTCCACGCCTTTGCCGTTCTTGCCCATGCCCACGTTCGCCAATCAAGGATGTCCTTGAAGGCGAAACCTGACAATGTCTCTTTAGGGGTCTCGGCAGCCGGTGTTGACCTGAGGCTGGGCTAGAACCGCGAGCCCTTCTCGTGCTACGGAGAGCCATGGTGGAAAAGCCTGGACGGTTCGGATCGCTGCGCCGACTTGCCGTGGTTCTCATCCTGTCGGCACTGTGGGGCCTGGACTCACAAGCGCAATGGTTGCCTACTCCGTCCTCGCGGCAGCGCAAGTCCGCCGAGTCCATGGCCCCACAGACAGTGAAGATGCCCGCCGCAGAGCCCGGCCTGGCCACGACCCGCGTCCTGCGCGTGCGCTGTTACGCCGACCGTGACTGGCGCATCGGTGGCGTGCGCTGGCAGGATCGCGTTCGCGCACAACTGGAGGCCCTCAACCGCATCATCGAGCCAAGCCTGGGTGTCCGGCTAGAACCCGAGCGCTTCGAGCGCTGGGAGCGCACAGCCAATCCCGGCAACCTGCGCGACACGCTCGGTGAGCTGGAGAGCCTGGATCGCGGCGCCGACGTCGATTGGGTCTTCGGCTTCGTTACGCCCATCGCCATTGCGACCAACTCGATCCACGAGATCGGGATGGCACGCTACCTGGGCCGGCACCTAGTGGTACGGGGGATGTCGTCCGTCGATCTGATGGCCCAATTCAACAAGGATTTCGATCGACTCGAACAGGGCGAGCGGGAAGAGCTCTACAGCAGTATCAAGGCTCACAAAGAGGTCGTGGTCTTGCTTCACGAGTGGGCGCACACCAGCGGGGTGTTGCACTCGAGCGACCCCAGCCGAGTGATGAACCCTGTCTATTCGCACAACTCAAGCACCTTCTCCGCGCAGGACATGGCGCTCTTCCGGGCCGGACTTGCGAGTCGGCTGGACGCAGGCTCGGCTGCCGCCATCGACTGGTCGCGCCTGAAGGCGGCTGTAGAAGGTTCGTCGTCGGACGAGTGGTTCACGCAGGATCGCCAGGAGCTTCTGCGCATCCTAGGCAGTGGGCCGCCCAAGGCCGATCCGCCTGAGCGCGACCCATTGGGGCCGACTCTCCCCGGGACACGTGGCAAAGGTAGCTGGGCCAGAGAAGATGTGGAGGCCTACAACCGCGCCCTCGCCGTGTTCAACACTGGGAAAGACGGCGAGGTCTGGAAGGCGTTGCGGCCGCGGGCCGAGCTGCCCGAGGCGCCTGCCGAGCTCCTGTCCCTGATTTGCCGGCTCGCCCCCCTGCCGGAGCTTGCCACCCTTGGGCCGCGGCTGTGCCAGCGCGCGCTCGACCATGCGGCGGCCGACAACCCGGTGCCATTTCTCAATGCCGCCGAGGGGGCGCTCATGCGAAAGGAGCGGACGCAAGCTTTGGCCCATGCTCGAGAGGCCCTGCGTCGGGCTGGCGGTAGCACACAGCAACCGAGCACGTGGATTTGGCTCGCCAAGCTTCTGCGCCGGCTCGACTCGCCTACTTGGGCCGAGGATGCTCTCACGCACGCGGGGGATGCTGCCTCGGCGGATGAGGTGCTCGCCGATCTCTTGCGCGCCCGTCGAATCTGGGGCTTGCCACCCGGCGATGGCCACTCGGCTCCGCCTCCTGATGAGGAGAATGCCTACGTCGAGCTTTGGCGCCGGGTGATGGGCGATCTGGACAAGGGGCGCTGGAAGCAAGTGCGAAGTGCCTTGGCCGAGGGAGAGAAGAGGTTTGCCGGGGTACCTGGCTTGCTCACGCTTTCCTGCGAGGTGGCGCTGATCCAGCGCCAGCTAGGATCTGCAACCAAGAGCTGCATGGCTGCGCTGGCAGCGATGGAGGAGCAGCCTCGCGCCCACTACCTGCTTGCGCACGTGAAGCTCGACCAGGGTGCACGCAAGGCTGCGCTGGCCCCGATGAAACGTGCTGTCGAGCTTGACCCACGCGAGCGCGAGCCGTGGCTCGAACTGGCGCAGCTCTACCGCGCGCTCGGCCGCAGCAAGGAATCTAGCCAGGCCCTGCTCGATGCGGATAAGGCGGCACCGGCCGCCGGCCGGCCGTCGGCGAAGTAGCCCGGCACCGGTTGCCCCGCGCGCAGCGAGGCGCAAGCGAGGCCGGATGCGGCGTAGTGAACACGGTCCGAATTTCAATCTGTAGCGTTGACTACCCTGGGCAGCGGATCAGCCAGTACACTAGGCGCTATGTCGGTTCGGCTGCCGCGCGGAAGGCTGCTTGCCAAGTTGCTGGTGGCCATGCTCGTGCCTGCCACCCTTGCCCTGGCGCTCTTTGGGGCCGCGGCCCACGAGGTCGCGCGGCGGGTGCTGGAGCAGGAGCTCGGGCGCAGGCTCGCCACGGCCGCGACTTCGGTGGCCATGCTGATCTTGCCCGAGCAACTTTCGGCTATCGCCGGTGGCGATGAACTCTCGAACACCTACGCCAATCTTCGCCATCGGGTCGAGCAAGCGCGCGATCGGCTGGCCGTGCGTCGGGTTCTGCTGGTGGCACGCGATCTGACGGTGCGAGCGGATAGCGAAAGCGCGCTGCCCCTCGGAGCGCAGGCGCACGAGCTGGGCGCGGATGCGCCCGAGATTGAAAAGGCGGGCGCTGGCCAGGCCACCGCCTCGCCGCTCTTCATTGGCCGCGATGGCTTGCCCTACAAGCGCGGCTACGCCCGCGTGGGCGAGACCGGTTTTGCGGTGGTCGAGGCCAGCGCGCAGTACCTGGACGCGCTAGCGGCATTCCGGCGCTGGCTCCTGCTGGGCGGCATCGTCAGCCTCGCCATGATTGTGATGTTGGCCGCATGGCTCTCCCGGCGCATGACCGGGCCGCTCGAACGACTGGCTTCGGCGGCAGAGCGCATCGGGCATGGGGACCTAGCGGGCGCGGTGGTGGTGGAAACGCGCGACGAGATCGGCTACCTGGCCTCGCGCCTCGACGAGATGCGGGCGGCCCTGCGTGCGCGCGACGAGCGCATGCAGATGATGCTGGCCGGGATCGCGCACGAGGTGCGCAATCCCTTGGGTGGCCTCGAGCTCTACGCGGGTCTTCTGCGCGAGGGATTGGCCGGAGAGCCCGAGCGCCTCGGCGAGATCGCGCGCATCGAGCGCGAGATCGGCTACCTCAAGAACGTGGTGACCGATTTTCTCGACTTTGCCCGTCGCCCGCCGCTGGCTGTCGAGGCGTTCCCAGTGGTGGCGTTGCTTGATGAAATCGCGGAGATCTTGCGCCCGGCAGCGGGCGGGCCCGCGCTTTCCGTGGAATGCGAGCCTGGTCTGGTGGCGCGCGCGGATCGCGCGCAACTGCGCCGCGCCTTGCTCAACCTGGCAAAGAACGCTGTGGCAGCGGCCGGCGCTTCCGGGCGCGTCGTCCTCGCCGCGCGCGCCGAGCCGAACGCGCAAGAGCGTATTGAATGGGAGGTGCGCGACAGCGGTCCCGGCGTGCCCGACGAGATCCGCGACAAGATCTTCACGCCGTTTTTCACCACACGCGAGCGCGGCACCGGCCTCGGTCTGGCCTTCGTGGCGGAGATCGCCCGCGACCACGGCAGCACCGTCAGCGTCGACCGCGCCCCCGAGGGCGGCGCGCGCTTCCGCTTTACTACAGCCGCTAATGCCGAATCAAACTGAGCACGATTTCGAAGAGGATGAGCAGGACCACGGTCGCTTCGAGCACGAACAGCCGGCGGTCGCGTGCTACGTCGGTGATGACTTCCAACGTATCCTGCACGGCACGCAGCTTGAGCTCCAGCGACTGGTAGCGATCGACCAGATCGAATTCTGCGCGCAGCTTTTCGTAGATGCGATCCGCGCCTGGATCGTCCCAGGCGGCGTCGGGCTTGTCGAGCAGGTGCAGGATGGAAAGCACCTCGCTGCGCGTGCCCACCGTGGCGCCGATGAACTTGTGCAAGTGCCGCGTGCGCATGGGCATGGTGCCGGCCTTTTCCAACTGCTCGCCCAGCCTGTCGGTGGTGACGAACATCTGGTCCACGATGCTTTCGTAGTAGTCCATGGCCGCGCTTTGCGCGACAGTCAGGGCCACCACGCTGGCGCGCTCGAAGGTCAGCGCGTCGACCACCAGCACGCCGTTGTCGATCTCGGGCCGCGCGTCGGGCGACTCGCGCACGCTGAGCTCCTCGTTGAGGACTTGCGCCTTGGTCAGCCCTGGCCGGACTTGCCCGAGGCGTCTTAGCTCCGAGGCGCGCACCTCGGGCGCCACATCGAAGAAAACCAACGCGCCGAAGGGATAGATGAATACCGTGCCGCCCGAGGTGGGCTGAAACCAGAGGTCGCGTGGCGAACGCTTGGCCTCGGGGTAGGCACTCGCCAACTCCTTGAGTGGAAGGTTTTCCACGAAGGCGGTGGCGAAGAACGAATGGATGCGGCCGGTGGCGTGTTCAGGCATGGGTGTGAAGCGGTACGACGAGAGTCACTCCCAGGATAGAGCAAAAATGATGGCGTTAGGGCGCGGAAATCGGCGCCGGCAATGGTAAAGAAGGGCCGTGGATTTAGACCTCACAGATGCACAGAAGACCCTGCGCGACCAGGCCCGCGACCTCGCTGCACGCGAGATTGCGCCCAAGGCGGCCGAGATCGACCGCCAGCAGCGCTTTCCACGCCAAGCTATCGACCTCCTGGCCAAATCTGGGATGCTGGGCGTGACAGTGCCGAGCGCGTGGGGCGGACTCGGGCTCGACACCATGGCCTGTGCGCTCATGATCGAAGAACTGGCCAGCGCTTGCGCGTCGTCCGCGGCCATCGCCGGACTGCAAAACCTGCTTGTGTGCGAACCCATTCTTCGCTTCGGCACCGAGGCCCAGCGGCGCGCCTGGCTGCCCGGTCTTGCCAGCGGCGCGAAACTGGGCTGTTTCGCGCTCACCGAGCCCGGCGGAGGCTCCGACCTGGACGGCCTCGCCACCGTGGCCCGGCGCGAAGGCGACGCCTGGGTCTTGCGTGGGACGAAGAGCTTCGTGACCGGCGGTTTGGACGCGCAGCTTGCCCTGGTTTTTGCGGGCACAACGATGGACGGCAAGTCCGCCCTGTCCGCGTTTCTGGTCCCGACGGACACGCCTGGGATCTCGTTCGGGCCTGCCTACGACAAGCTGGGCCTGCGCGGAGCCGTCGCCGCCACCATGACCCTCGAGCATGCCCGGCTGCCGGCCAGCGCACTGCTTGGCAGCGAAGGGGGCGGACGCGAGGTGATCCGCTTCGCCCTCGACGGGGGACGCATTGGGGCCGCCGCGCTTGGCGTGGGCATCGCGCGTGCGGCGTTCACGGCCGCGACCCACTATGCGATCGACCGGCGCACGAAGGGCACGCCCATCGCAGATCACCAGGCCATCCAGTTCAAGATCGCCGATATGTCGACGCACATCGATGCTGCTCGTTTGCTCACCTGGCGGGCAGCCTCGTCTCGCGACGCGGGCACTCCGCTCGGCGCAGAGGCCGCCATGGCCAAACTCGTGGCCTCCGAGGTCGCGAGCCGCGTGGCCAGCGATGCCGTGCAAATCCTGGGTGGCAATGGATGCCTGGCCGATTTCCCCGTCGAGCGCCACTTTCGCGATGCCAAGGTCATGGAGATCTACGAGGGTACGAGCGAGATCCAGCGACTGGGCATTGCATCTGTCTTGCTAAAGGAATAAGACCGCAGTGTTTCCCCCGAAACCAATGATGCGGAGGGCTAGGCAATGAAGCTGATCGCGATGTTGTTTGCCATGGGAACCTGTTTTGCGCTGGGCGCATGCGCTACGAGTGGTGGCGGCGATGAAGGCGGGTCAACGCCAAGGGTGGTGCACGGGAACGAAGACATCAGAATCGACACCGGTGGCATACCGCCCGACAAGCAGGCCGACATCTATTTGGTCCTGCAGCAGCGCGATGCCTCCGCCCGCAGGTGCTACCAGGACGTGCTCAATGAAAAGAAGACGCGCCAGTTCCAGGGCACGGTAAAGATTCTGCTTTCTCTCAATACCAACGGCACCGCGAGCGCTGTCAGGGTTACGGGCGGGACGCTGAATAACAAGGATGTCGAGAACTGCTTGATTCAGACGGTCAAGGAATTCGAGTTCCCCAAGCTCGACCGCAGCGGCGACATCCAGTACGACTACAAATTCGAGCCCCAGTACTAAATCGGCACACCAATCGAAGCAGCCGGAGGCCCCCTACGACCGAACCCTGTTGAAAGTGAAGTTGGCCCTATTGTATTGAGCTGAAGAAAATGTATAATGCCTTACGAAGTATGAGGCGACATGTTCTTCTCCTGGCCGGGTTGTTCGTGATGTTCACGCTGGGCTGCGCTTCCGAGCCCGAGGTTCGACGGAGCCCGGGCAAGGATCGCCACGCGAGACGAGCCAAAACCTCGGGGTGGGCGACCGGTGACGTCTCGGGCGACGACAATGCCATGGGCATGGAAATGTCCATGGGCGTCCTTGACGAGCGCGCCGTAGATCGTGCCATGAAACCCCACGTGCGGGCCATGTCCGCCTGTTTTTCCAGGGCCGGCGATGCGCGCAAGTATCTTTCCGGACAGGTCGTCATGCGTTTCGTGGTCACGGCCAGTGGCCAGGTGTCGGATGTTCAGGTTATCAAGAACGGGCTTGGTAGCTATCCAGTCGAGAACTGTCTCGTGGCCGAAGGCAAGCAGATAGCGTTTCCAGCGCCCGAAGGCCGTCGTGGAACCGACTTCGAGTATTCGATGACTTTCCAATCCACGGGCGAGCGCAGTGTGATTCCGTGGAGCGGTGAAGAAATGGTTCGGCGTCTCCATGGCATCTCGACGGATCTGGCGGGTTGCGGGTCGATTGGTACCGCGGACGTGGATGTCATCGCCTACGTGGAACCCGGAGGCACGATAGGCTCCGTCGGTTTCGCCTCGGAAGGCTCGCTCGATCCCTCGGCCGCCGATTGCGCCGCATCGCTCATGCGCAGGGTGCGTATCAGTGATGCCCCCACGGCCGCGCGTTCCAGCATCGTGCTGCGTGCCACGTTCCCCATGACCTTGGCCTTCGAACGCTCGATCGGTGTTTCCACCCGCAAGGTTGGCAAACATTCCAAACGTCGCGAGTAGGTTACCGCGGGCGGGCGAGGGCGGTTCGGGTCAGGTTGGCGGCGAGATTGAGCAGGCGCTGTAGTTCGGCGGTCGACACCTCGATGCGCGTCTGCAGGGTGTTTTCTTCGCGCGTGATTTGGGCGCGGCCGATGAGCGAGGAGAATCCGCTCAAGAGAACCACGGGGTTGGTGACGACTTTGCGTTTCCACGCCGGCAGATCGCGCTCCCACCGGTCGGCATCGGCGGCGGTCTTGAATTCGGCAAGGATCTCGATGAAGGGCGTTTCCACCCCCACGACCAGCGTGAGCGATTGAGGCGGCGGGGCGGTGTCAGCTCCGACCGGCTGGGGCGGGCTGTCGTCGCTGGCCCCGCGGGTGGAAGGGACAACGTAGCTTGCACTCGCTGGCGAACCGAACAGGTTGCTGGCGGTCATCAAGAATGCGGCGTCGTCGGGCATGGCGCTGTCTTCGGCCTCGATGCGTGCCGCGATCTCGCGCCAGTTCGGCTGGCCCGATGGTTTGCGTGGTTCTCCGCCGCTTGACCTCGCATCGCTGCTGCCGGCGTCCACAGCACTGCCCTGGGTCGGCGGCACGAGCACGTCCCTGCCCAGCAGTTGGGTTGCATACGCGGGCGTGGCCATGATGGCGAGCGCGGGCAGGGGCAGCACCAGAATGCGGTCGTCGCGGTCGAGTACCATCGTACCCTTGCTCTGCTGGCGGATTCCGACTGGGCGTCCTGCGACGGTTCGCCAGGCGATGGGCTTCTTCGCAGCCTTGGCCCCGCGCTCGAGGGCTGCCTTGAATGCGGCATCCATCAGATGGTGGCGCGCGGCCAAGAAGGTGACCGCGTCGTCGGTGGGATTGGGGGTCGCGATGAGCAACGAGTCGAAGTCGCGGTAGAGATCGAGCCCGGTCCCGTCGATGAGGCGGCGCCGGTCGGGAAGCAGCAGCAGCAACCGATCCACGACGGCGATGGTACTCTCGCTGTCAGGCGAGGCGCGCAGGCGATCCAGGCGCAAGAGCGCGATCAGGCGCGAGCCATCGGGACCGCTTTCGCGCAAATCCCCAGGCCGGCGGCGGCCGCCGTCGATGCTACCACCACCGTCGTGGGGAGCGGACTTGGACATCACGCCGGCGTCGGTTTTCGACTCGGACACGCCAGCGTCGGGTGTGGCCGGGATGGTCACACCTTCGCGGGCCGAGGCGACGCGAATCCTGGGCTTGCGGGCGCGGACGTGTGGCTCGTCCGCGGCAACCGGCTGCTTGTCGGGAAGCGCGCCGAGGGGAAGATCCTTCACCACGTCGATGGCGATGGGCTGCATCTTGACTGTGGGCACGAGCGAAAGTGCTCGCCACAGCCCGACCCCTGCCGCGACCGCAAGCACACCTAGGTGCACGGCCAGGGAGATGGTCACAGCCAGCAGAATGCGGCGCATTTTCAAGGAGCATAGACCGCCCAGCGGGCGGCTTCACAGATCATTGCTCTGGAAGAAGGGCGCGCGTGCAGGCCGCGGTGACCGCCGCGTGGGGCGCCGTGCCCGTGGTGAGCAGTGCCCCTTCGCGGGGACGGATCTGCGTGATGTGGGCGAGGCCGGCGGCGAGAAAGATCTCGGACACGCGCGCCTCCAGCGCAGGACTCTTGGTCGCGTCGAGCGAGACCACGATTCCGTCGGGCTTGAGCGCGGGCAAGAGCGCAACGATGAGATCCCTCGCAGCAGGCTGTTCCTCGATGTCGACCAGGCTGTCGACCAGGACCGTTCCCACCGAACCGTCGACGAGCGGAACCTCCGAGGCCGCGGTCACGAGCGAGAGCGCGTGTCCTAGTTTGCGCGCCTGGCGCAAGGCGCGCAACGCGGCGCCGTGTTTCTCGGCCTCGACCAGAGCCAGCACCTCGAACTCAGATGCCAATACTTCGGCCAGCCAAAGAGCGGACAGCACGACCACCGGGGAGTGGTCGCGGACGAGGGTGCACACCCGCCCCAGCGTCGCTGGGCTGCCAAGGGCTCCTGAAAGCAAAGGGCCGCGCATGGCGCGCACTATAAGAGGCGTGCATGGCGCGCGGCAATCGCTAATCGGATCAGCGCCTGGTGAGCCGCGGCAAGTCCGGCCCGCGCCTGGTAGATTGCCAAGCATGTCCTTTCTGACGGATCTTGGCGTCGCGGACGCTCGCCTGGGCGGCAAGGCGCGCTCGCTCGCCGTGCTGGCCGAGCAGGGACTTCCGACGCCGCCCGGGTTCGCGGTCACGGGCGCGCTCTTTCGCGCCCTTTGCCCAGCGGTGCCGGACTTCGTGCGCCTTGACCAAGAGGCCATTGCCTCGCTCGACGAATTGCGCGCAAGTCTCATGCAGGCACCTTGGCCAGCGGGTTTTCGCGACGAACTGCATGCGCGCATCTCTGCCATCGCGGCGGCAAGCTATGCCGTGCGCTCGTCCTTCGCGAACGAGGATCTTCCCGGCCAGCTGGCACCTGGCGTGTACGAGTCCTGTGTCGATGTGCCCTTGCCGGATGTGGAAAGCGCCATTCGCCAGGTGCTGCGTTCCGCGCTTGCTCCGGGCGCGGTGGCCTACGCCATGGCGCATGGGCAGCAGCCGGCGAGGGATCCCGTGGCCGTGCTCGTGCACGCCTTCGTGCCCGGCCAGTCCGAAGGGAGCGCCGCGTTCGCGCCTGGGCGCATGGCCGAGCCTCTGGTCACGCTTCACCGCGGACAATTGCCGGCCGAGGCAGAAGCGGTTCTTCGCGGGACGCTGGTCACGCTCGCGGCTGCTCGTGGTCCCGTCGAGGTCGAATGGGTCTTTGCCGAGAGCCGGGTTGTCTATTTGCAGGCCCGGCCGTTCCAAGCGTCCGTGCCGCCTGCGCCGTGGACAGGTTTCGACGCGCTCGTCGGCGAAACGGTCGCGCGCGCCGAGTGGCACTGGGACGTCGCTCACAATCCCTTGCCGCTCTCGCCGGCGCAGGCTGGGCTGGTCGAACTGGTGGACGGAAGGTGCTCCGTCGGCATTCGCCAGCGCGTGCTCGGCGGCTATCTCTTCTACGCGCGCGACCAGAGATCGATTCTACCGCCCATCGCGCCGGAGGAAGCAGCGGCGTACTTCGCGGCCCTGCGCTCGGAGGTCGAAGCGCGTCTGGCCAGCCTGGGTCCCCGGCCTGACTTGGAAGCGGCCCTGGAATTGTTCGTGTTCGCCTATGTGCCCATCTTCGGTGTGTTGCAGCCAGCACTGCGACAGGCCCACGAAGGTCTGCGAACTTTTCTTGAAACCCACGTCCCGGCCGCGCTCGCCTTGCTGCCAGCGTTACGGGCCAGTGTGGCGTCCGTGGCCAGCGAGCGGCGGGAACGGGCGGCAAGGATTTCTTCCGCCGGGAGCCAGGAGGAGCGGGCACGTGCCGAGCATCTGGCTCACTATCTAGCCCTTTTTGGCGATGAGGCGCCGATCTGGGACGTGTGCGCCGCAACCTATGCCGAAGATCCCGCTACCTTCTTGCCCGACGCCACTCGACGAATTGGCGAGTTGATCTCGCCGGATTGGCAGGGCGCGAGCGCACGGGTGGAGGCGATGTTGCCTGCGCAGCTACACGAGCGATGGCGCCACCTTCTGAGCGTGGCGCGCGCGGCGATCGCGCTCGGCGAGGCGGACGATTGGCTCTATGCCCGCACGCAGGCAGCGGTTCGTCGCGGCCTACTTGCAGTCGGTCGGCGTCTGAGCGACGCGGCTCGCCTGCGCGCGGCCGAGGATGTCTTCTATCTGCCGCTCGACCTCGTGCGCGGGCTGCCAGGCAGCCAGCCCGGGACAGATCTCGCCGCTCTTGCAGACAAAGGCCGAGCGTCTTGGCAGCAAGCACGCGGCCTTCCGCCCCCCTTGCCCGACGCGGTCGACGCCCAGGCGGTTCGCGGCGCGGGAACCGGCGGCCGGGCCATCGGGCGCGTGGCCTGGCATCGTCCGGGCGTGTCCGCCGCCGCCGACACGGTCTTGGTGGCCAAGACCCTCTTGCCCACTGAATTGCCGCTCATAGGCGCCCTCGCCATCGTGACCGAGACTGGCGGTCCCCTCGACCACGTCGCGGCGCAGGCACGCGAGCGCGGCATTCCCGCCGTGGTTGGCGCGCATGGGGCGTCCTCGGTATTTGCCGACGGCGATCTGGTGCTTGTCGACGGCGACGCGGGCCTGGTGGTGCGGCTAGTCTGACGGCAGCGGGTTCGAGGGCTGGGGATTCGCCGGATGGGCGTTGCCCGCGCTGCCGCCGCGACTCTGATTCACCCGCTCGCGCAGCTCTTTGCCGACCTTGAAGAAGGCCAAGCGCTTGGGCTTGACGTGAACCGTGTCTCCCGTTCGCGGGTTGCGTCCCTCGTAGGCCTTGTAGTCGCGCACGGTGAAACTGCCAAAGCCCCGAATTTCGATGCCTTCTCCCTGCTGCAGGGCCTGGGTCATGCACGAAAAAATCTGATCGACGAGAAGCTCCGCGCGAGCCCAAGGGAACTTAAGCTTGTCCGCGACCACCGCGATGAGATCAGCCTTGGTCATAACCAACTCCGGTAATGTAGCGAATTTCAAGGGTTTAGTCGAGTGCACGGGAGGGCAGGGGTGCCGTTGGATCCCCGCGGTAGCGGTAGGACTTGAAAAATGAGTATTCGGTGCAGTTATGACGCGCATAGAAGTCGATCACGTCGCGCCAGCCGAGCTCTTTCTTGTCGATGCCCTCCTTGATATCGCGCCAGGAGAAGGTCTGCGGGCACATGGCTCCTCTCGGTGGCGTGTGCCCGGCCGAGGTGCGCGGATCGTACAGCGTGCTGTTGGGTGGCACGCGCGAGACGTAGTAGGCGGACAGCGCGGGCAGCTCGATGACCTCGATGCGTGTGACGTCGATCTGCGCGTCCTTGCGATACAGGCACTCGGTGCGCAGGGTGGTTTGCTTGGGCTCCAGCGCCATCGCGTTGTGGGGCAGCTCGGCCTTCATCATGCATTTGTGTTTGTCCGTCACCGAGGTCTGGATTCGGTAGGCTAGGAAAAGTGGCGTGAGATTCTCGATGCGCAACACCAGATGGTCCGTGGATAGCGAATGGGACTCGATGATCGTGGTTTGCTTGCTCACCTCCAGCGAGATGCGCAGGTGGCGGGTTTCGATGGGGGCCTTGATGCGCAGGTGCTGCTTGCCCTGCAGTTCATCGAAGTAGGGGTTGGCCTGCTGCAGATCCTCGTAGGGCGGGGCTTCGATGCCGTAGGACTTGGCGTCCGCTTCGATAAGGCCCTTGTAGTAGAGGACCGAGAAACGCATATCGGAGTTGATCATCGCCGAGGGCGGTGGTGGCGGCTCGGGGCGCTTGGGCGTGGGCGGAGGGGCGCTGGCGGCATGAAGAATAAGCACGCCCATGGCAATGGCAAAGATGCCAGAGAAGAAAACGGCCAGTGCCAGCGGCTTGCCTTCCACGTCGTCCTATCCGAGTCCTGTCCGAGTCCTATCCGAGGATTTCGAGACCCCCGAAGTATGGGCGCAAGGCCTTGGGCACGTCTAGCTTTCCGTCGGCCCGCTGGTAGGTTTCGAGAACACCGATTAGGGTTCTTGGCAAGGCCAAAGCAGAGCCGTTCAGGGTGTGGACGAAGCGGTTCTTCTCTTTGCCGTCCTTGAAACGGATCTTCGCGCGACGGGCCTGGAAGTCGCCGAAGTTCGAGCACGAGCTTACTTCGAGCCATTCGTTACAGCCAGGCGCCCACAGTTCGAGGTCGAACTTGACCATGGCCGAGAACGACAGGTCGCCGGTGCACATCTCGATCACGCGGTAGGGAAGTTCGAGCGCCTTGAGCACGTCCTCGGCGTCGGACAGCAGAGCTTTGAGCTCGTCCATCGAGTCTTCCGGCCGGACGAACTTGACCAATTCGACCTTGTCGAACTGGTGGCCGCGCTTGATGCCGCGGGTGTCGCGGCCAGCGGCCATCTGCTCGCGGCGGAAACATGCGGTGAAGGCCACGTGCTTGATGGGCAGCTGCGCGCCGTCGAGAACCTCGTCGCGGTAGAGGTTGGTGACCGGGACCTCGGCGGTGGGGATGAACCAAAAATCTTCCGTGGCGTCGCGGTACAGGTTGTCGCCGAACTTGGGCAAATTGCCGGTGCCCACCAGGCATTCGCGGCGAACCATGTAGGGCGGCAGGATCTCGGTGTAGCCGTGCTTGCCGGTGTGCAGGTCCAGCATGAACGAGATGAGCGCGCGCTGCAGGCGAGCGCCCCAGTCTTTGAGCACGTAGAAGCGGCTGCCCGATATCTTCACACCGCGGTCGAAGTCGATGATGCCCCAGCGCGGTCCCAGATCCCAATGGGCCTGTGGCGTGAAGTCGAATGCGCGTTTCGTGCCTTCTTCGCGGACGATGCGATTTTCGCTTTCGTCCTTGCCCACGGGCACCGAGGGGTGGGGCAGGTTGGGCATTTCCAGCAGCTTCTCGTCGAGCGCGGCTTCTTGCGCGGCCAGATCCTTGAGCAGCTGCTCGTTCTTTTCCTTGAGCGCGGCGCCCCTGGCCTTGATTTCTTCGCGCGCCTCGGAAGTCGGCGCCTTGGCGATTTCCTTGGACAGGCGATTCTGGTCGGCCTGGATGGCCTGGGAATCGTTCTTGAGCTTGCGCACGCCCTCGTCGAGGGCAATGACGGCGTCGAGGTTCACGTCCGAGGCGAGCTTGCGCAGACCTTCGCGGACTTCTTCGGGTTTTTCACGGACAAGGCGGATGTCGAGCATGGCGGTGCCCGAGTGTACGACGACTTTGTGCCGCGCTGCCAGTCCCGAGGCGAATCAAAGAATCGGGATGAGGAAGTGGCAGCCGGATGGGCAGTGGTTGGGCGTGCCGTTGAGTGCGCCTTCGTCGCAGTCCTCGCCGGGCTGGATGATGCTGTCGCCACAGAAGCCGCTATCCAAGGTGCAATTCGCGCTGCACGTGCCGTAGGCGCCGGTGCCGTTGAGCGGCCCGTCGTCGCACTCCTCGCCGATGGCGAGGATGCCATCGCCGCAGGTGGGCTTGCACAGGCTGGGCGCGGCGTTGAAGCCGCTCAGGGTGAGTTTGTACGACGAACCCGTGGTTTGCCGTTCGGCCTGGAAAACCGCGGCTTCGTAGACGTTGCCGTCTTTGAGGCCAAAGCTCGCAGCTGCGGTCGCATTGAGGGCGACCGAGCCCGGGACTGGGGTGTGGATGCCGCCCAGATCCACGGCCAGTTTCTTGTTGATGAAGACCCAGACGTCGTCGTCGCCGACGAAGTCGAGCTGATAGGTCTTGCCGGCTTCATACTTGAACCAGTAGCGCACCTCGCTGGTGAAGCTGAAGTTGTGCATGACCCTGGCGCCGCTGGCGTCCGTGTCGTAGGGCCAGGTTCCCGCGGGATCATAAAGCGGTGGTATCGTCGCGCCTTGGCGTTCGCTCGCGGGTGTGAAGTTGTCGCCGTCGACCGGGAAGAAAAGCGGGTTGCCGTCGATTTTGGCGACGATGAACCTGGCGACCCAGTTGCCGTTCGAGTTGGTGCAGCTACCGGGGACCATGACCTTCCCGGCGGCCACTTCCTTGTCGCAGTCGGTTGAACCGTATTTGGAAGTGCAGGGAATGGGGTTTCCGCTCGCGTCGGTCGATTCGGCCCCCACGTTGCCACAGTAGTAGGCCGGTTCGCTGGTGACCCACTGCTTGCCGTCGGCGCCGTAGCGGTTCACATAGGCGCCGTTGCCGTTGTTCCACAGCGCCATCTTGGACGGAGTCGCGTGATTGACATTGGCCGTATTCCGATACCACTCGGCAAAGGTCGTTTGACTGGCGATGTGAATCGCACCGCCCGTGAGGCCGGTGAACGCGGGCTTGCCGTCGGCATCGAGGTTGGCGTTGACAATGCCCGTGGAGGCGGTCGTCTGGCCCGTGACGCCCGCCTCGAAATCCGTGGGATTCTGGAACTTAAAATCGCGGTACACGACTGGGACCATCATCTTGTCGCCGATGTCGGGCTGCGAGCACGTGAAGCCCGGTTCGACCTTGCAGTTGGATGAACAGCCGTCCCCATCGATGTTGTTGCCGTCATCACAGTCCTCGTTCAGCACGATGCCGTCACCGCACCTCGACTGGCAGGCGCTGGTGCCACTGCAGGAGGGCTCGTTCTGGCAGTCCGACGAGCAGCCATCGAAGGGCATGCTGTTGCCGTCGTCGCAGCCCTCGGCGCCCTCGATGATCTTGTCGCCGCAGGTGGTATGGGTGCACGTGCTTGGGCTGCCGTCGCACTTCCAGCCGACCTCGATCTTGCACGCATCCGAGCACCCGTCCCCCGCGGTCTTGTTGCCATCATCGCACTGTTCTGGGAAGACCACCAAGCCATCGCCACAGCGGGCGATTGGACGGCAGGGCTTGCCCGGCGTGACGCAGGAGAAGCCGGGCTCGACGCTGAGGCAGTTGTTCGCGCAGCCGTCGCCTGACACGGTGTTGCCGTCGTCGCAGGCCTCGTCCTTGGTCAGCTCGCCATTGCCACAGTTGGGCCCAGGCGGCGCATCGGAGCCAACACGGTTCGAAACCCTGCCGTCGAGCTTGATGGTTATCGATGGGGCATCGAGATTGATGACGAAGCCTGCGTCGCCGTTGGTGCCGCCCGTGCCGTCGGGCCCCCCGCTGATGACCTTCCCGGACGCGCAGGCGCCGGCGAGCAAGGAAAGAGAAACCGCCATGAACCAAGCGGGACGAGTTGACTGCATAGAGAGCCTCCAAGAAGACAGAATTCTAGCTGATTGGAGCACGGATTGTAGGCAGATCTGAACCCTGGTCAGCCCGAGACCCCGCTCTTCGAGGTGATTTGCGACGGGCAGGAAACCTGCTTGTAGATCACCTTGGGATTATCCGCCGAGCTGAACCAACCGGTGAACCAGTCGCAGCCGGCCTTGAGTGCGGGCTTGCTGCCGAACACCGACTGGCATTTGCCGGCCATGCAATCGGCCTTTCCGCCACATTCGGTGAGCAGGCCGCCGTAGGTGGAGCCGAAATCGGTCGACCCGCCCCACTGCGCGGAGCAACCGGCGGTCATGGCGCCGACGCCGCCACCGGGGATGAGGAGATCGAACTGGCTGTTGTCGATGCCACCGATGTTGATGGCTTGGACGATCATCTGCTGGCCTTTGAGCTTCTGCGACCCGGGGTCGCTGCCGTTCGAATTGCCCTCACCTGTGAACTGGAGCATGAAGCAAGCGCCGCAAGAAACGCCATTGTGGGCGGCGAAGCCGTAGGCCATGTTGGTGCCGCTGTCGTACCAGGGCGAGAAGTCGTAGCATTCGTAGGCGGTGCCGCCCGAGCATCCGCTACCTGCGTTCTTGTCGCTGATGCGGGTCGTGCCGTCCTGCTGGCAGCTCGGTACCGAGGTCGTCCACGAGCACGAAGGCTTGCAGCAGTCCCAGTAGCGGGTTGCGAAGCCGTTGGTTCCGGTAATTTGCGGGTTGGTGCCTCCTGGGCCGGTGGTGCTGCCGCCGACGGCCGACGAACCGCCGGCGCTGGTCACCCCACCCGAAGAGGATGCGCCGCCGGCGCCGGATCCACTTGCCCCGCCGCGTGCCGACGAGCCACCGGAATTCGGGGTGCCGCCGGCGCCAGGGCCGCCGCTGCCGCAACGCCCGCAGGTTTGGTTGCAATAGTTGTTGTCAACCAGATAGCTGATCGAGCATTGACCCCAGCTCTTCCAGTTGGAACATGGATTGTCTGCTGGCGCGGTGTCCGTGCAGGTTCCGGTCGAACCGCCTGCAGAAGTGGTGGTGCCACCTGAACCGCCCCGGCTTGTCGCGCCACCCGCGGAGGTTGTTCCGCCCGCTGAGATCGTGCCGCCCGAACCACCTGACCCGCCTCTCGCGGTGGTGCCGCCCGCTGAGGTGATGCCGCTGCCGCCCGCAGAGGTGGCGGTGCCGCCCGCGGAGGTGGTGCCGCCCGCGGAGATGATTCCGCCCGCGGAGGTGGTGCCGCCCGCGGAGATGGCGATCCCGCCGGCAGAGGTCGTGGTCCCGCCCGCGGAAGTCGTACCACCAGCGGAGGTATTGCCGCCCGAGGTGCTCACCGTAGATCCCCCAGACCTAGGCGTGGTCTCGGTTTGGCGGGGGGGGGCAACGCAAGCGAGAAATCCAGTGACGACAAACAGCGTCATCGTCGGTACAGCACCAAACCGCATCTTGAACTCCTGAATTCGACAAAGGTGATGGGGACCCGGGGTCAAGTCCAGGAGTAAGAACACCCTTTTCCGTCGTTCTGGGCAATACAGAGTTTAATGCGTACTGATAATTCTTTTTGATGATATCCGGCGCTCGGAAACACGCGCTCGCCTGCCGGTGCCGAACGCCAAGTGCGGTCCGTTCGTGCTGTGCTTCGTGCCGCTGTCTTGGCGTGCGGAGGGGCCATTTGCGCCTGGCCTGCATTCGTTTCGGGCTGGTGGTAGGGTGCGCGAAGTGAGGCGACATGAAAAAGGAAAAGACACCTGTCCACGCGTCCACCAAACGCGCTCCGGCAAATACCTTGCGCAAGGTGCCCCTTCCGCCCGGCGATGATGTTGGCGCGGCGGATCTTGCCCGACGCGTGGGCGTGCAGCTGCGCGAGAAACGCAAGGCGCGCGGGCTGTCCCTCGACGAACTGGCAGTGGCCTCTGGCGTGAGCCGTGCGGCGCTGTCCCAGATCGAACTCTACAAGAGCAACCCCTCGCTCGGGGTCTTGTGGAAGATCGCGGTGGGGCTTGGGATCCCTTTTTCGGAGCTCATGGGAGGGCAAGGGCAGGGCGTTTCCGTGCTCCGGCGCACCGACGCGCAGGTGCTGCGCTCGGCCGACGGAAAAATGGAAAGTCGTCCACTATCTCCGGCCGGGTCAAACCCTTGGGTGGAACTCTACGAACTCAGGCTGGCGGCTCGCGCCTCGCACGCCTCGGATCCGCATGCCACCGGAACCCGCGAAATCGTAGTGGTGTTGAGCGGTTCGCTCAATCTTCGGGTGGGCGCCGACGTCTTCGAATTGGCACCAGGAGATTCCATCTCGTTTCGCGCCGATGAGGCACACGCCTACGAGAACCCCGGGACTTCCGAGGGCCGCTACCACGACCTCATCATCTACGCGCGCTAGCGGTCTCACTTGTTGCCGTGTCCAGTATTGTATGCAGGTCGTCCGCGGCCGAGCGCTCAACTCCTGGAAATCTCAGGCTGGCGCCTGGAAGAAGTCTTGTATGAAGGACAATATTCTTTTATGGTTGACGACGTCGCATGCCGTGCTACAAATGGAAACCGTTACCAACGCAGAGAGGACAGACCATGAGCGCGAAGCCCTACCGATTTGAAACCCTGGCCCTGCACGCAGGGCAGACCCCTGATGCAACCTTGTCACGCGGAGTGCCCGTCTATCGGACGAGCTCCTATGTCTTCAAGAACACGGAGCACGCCGCCAACCTCTTCGCGCTCAAGGAGCTGGGCAACATCTATACCCGGCTGATGAACCCGACGACCGACATCCTCGAGCAGCGGGTGACACAGCTTGAAGGCGGCGCGGCCTCGGTGGCGCTGGCTTCGGGAACCTCGGCGGTGTTCTACGCCATCATCACCTTGGCCCAGGCTGGCGACGAGATCGTCTCGGCCAACAACCTCTACGGTGGCACCTATACGCAGTTCGATTCCATCCTTCCCCAGTTCGGCATCAAGGTGAACTTCGTCCACGCCAAGGATCCGAAGAACATCGCCAAGGCCATCACCGGCAAGACGCGCGCCGTGTTCGTCGAGACCATCGGCAATCCGGTGCTCGACTTCACCGACATCAAGGCCGTGGCCGATGTGGCGCACCAGCACGGCTTGCCTCTCATCGTCGACGCCACCTTCACCACGCCGTACCTGTTGCGCACCATCGAGCATGGCGCCGATATCGTCGTCAATTCGCTGACCAAGTGGCTGGGCGGCCATGGCGCGGCCATCGGCGGCATCATCACCGACTCGGGCAAGTTCCAGTGGAAGAACAACCCACGTTTCCCGCTCCTGAACGAGCCCGACAGCAACTACCACGGCCTGCGCTGGGCGCACGATCTGCCCGACGCCCTGGCGCCCATCGCCTTCGCCCTGCGCGTGCGCACGGTGCCGCTGCGCAACCTCGGCGCCGCCATCTCGCCCGACAATTCGTTCTTGTTCCTGCAAGGGATCGAGACTTTGCCCGTGCGCATGGCTCGCCATAGCGAAAACGCGCTCAAGGTGGCCGAGCACCTCAAGAAGCACGCCAAGGTGGCATGGGTGCGCTACCCCGGCCTCAAGGACGATCCTACCTACGATCGCGCGGCCAAGTATCTCAAGAATGGTTTTGGCGGCATGGTGGTGTTTGGGGTCAAGGGCGGCTATCCGTCGGCGGTCAAGATCATCGACAACATCAAGCTCTTCTCCCACCTCGCCAATGTGGGCGACGCCAAGAGCCTCATCCTTCACCCGGCCAGCACCTCGCACTCACAGCTGACCGAACAGCAGCAGCGCGACGGCGGTCTGACGCCTGACTTGATCCGCTTGTCCGTCGGCCTCGAACACCCGGACGACTTGATCGAGGCGCTCGACGAGGCGCTGACCCTGGCGTAGTTTGGCCCGCGGCCAGAGGATATTCGGTCGCCGGTCCGACACCCGCCCGCCCCGATCGCGGCTGGGCGGTTGGCCTCGGTTGCCTTCTCGCGCTCGTCTTCTCGGCCATGGCGTATCACCGATCACGCCCGTCGGCGTAGCTTCACGAACGGCGCAGACCGTGTGGCTTTGCTTCGAGCCGTTCGAGCGTCTTGCCCCGCGAACGCCGGCGCAGGTTGGGCGAGGGGCCCGCGCCCTTGCCGATTTCGCGCCCGAGCTTTTCGATTCGCCCGGTGATGCAGCGATTGCACATGTCCGAGGTTTCGCGAATGCAGGCCTTGGCGGGATAGATCTCGTAGTACACACGGTATGCTGGCGGCGTCATGTTGGGCATGACGATGTTGGCCCCGCGCTGAAGGCCAAGCTCGCGTCCCTCGGCGATGTTCAGCGTGGCCAGGGCGGTGGTGCTGGGAATGTTGGCATCCGGGCAGAGCAAGCGGGCGAGCGCGATCATCTTGTAGGTCATGAGCTCGCTGGCTGGCGCCTGGTCCGCGGTGTCGGTAACCGCAGCCTGACCAAGCGGCGTGGCCGGATGGGCGATGAACGGGCCGACCCCGATCATGTCCAAATCCAGCTCGCGAAAAAGTTCGAGGTCGTTCGCGAGATCCTCGTAGCTTTGGCCGGGGATGCCGATCATGACGCCGCTGCCGACCTCATAGCCGAGCGGGCCGAGCTGGCGAAGCAGGCTCATGCGCGACGGACGCTGCCCACCGCGCGGCGGGTGCATGCGGGAGAACAGGTCGCTGTTCGAGGTCTCGAAGCGAAGCAAGTAGCGATCGGCGCCGGCCTCGCGCCAGGCGCGCAGTTCCTCGACCGTGCGCTCGCCCAGGCTCAAGGTGACTGCGACTGCGGCCTCGGCCTTGATGCGCTTCACGATTTGGGCCACGGCGTCCAGGGTCAGGCCCTCGTCTTCACCGGCCTGCAGTACCACCGTTCCGTAGCCGAAATCGCGGGCCTGCTTGGCGCACGCCACGATTTCGTCGGCGGTCATGCGGTAGCGGGTGACGTCGCGATTGCCCGCGCGCAGCCCGCAGTAGTGGCACTGGCGCAAGCAGTGGTTGGAAATTTCGATGAGGCCGCGCAGGTGCACTTCGTCGCCAACGTGTTCCCGGCGCACCCGGTCGGCCTCGCGCCACAGTTCACCGAGCGCCTCGCTTCTTGTCTCGGTCAGCCAGCGCAGAATCTCAGTTCGGTCGAGGGCAAGGGTCATCGTCTTTTATCCATACATGCCACGGGCGGCTCGCCCCGGCCAGCCAGGCATGGCGTCGTGGGTTCACTTCAGCCAGTGGATCTTGATGTCCTTTTCAAGCGCTTTGAATTCCGGGTCGCCGGTGACAAGTTCGGCTTTCATTTCCTTCGCCAGCGCGGCGGCGAAAGCGTCCGCGAGACTGAGCCTGAAACGGGCTTTGAAACCAGCGGCGACGTCGGCGAGCAGGCGGGTGGCGGGATGAAATTCGATGGGTGCGGCGCTCAATGCACCGGCGACGGTGGCCCATGCGGTATCGCCGTCCTTGCGCCGGATAATGTATTGCACCTCGGCGTAATTGACCTCGGTCATGTGCACTGGTTGGTCGCGCTGGCCCGCCCTTTCGAGGAGTTGGGAAACCGTATCCGCGCCAGGTTCGTCGCGCAGGAACTTCAGCAGCGCGTGGCTATCGAGCACCACCGGCGGTGCGGGCATACCTGGCGTCCTCCATTTCCATTTCCTCGCGTTTGTGTGCGGCCCATTCCTCGGCAAAAGACTGGTCGCCAGGTTTGCGTTTCAGGATGCCGCGCAGTTTGCGGATGGTGGCGACCGTGATCGGTTTCAGCAAGATACCTTCGGGCGTGGCCTGCACCATGGCCTTGGTGCCGTCCTCGATCTGAAACTGCTTGCGCAGGCGTAGCGGAATGACGACCTGGCCCTTGGTCGTGAACCTGACGGTGTCGGCTTTCTCGGTCGCATTCATTGAGACCAGTATGACTGATACACAGAAGTCCGTCCAATATATCGAGGTAGGAATTCCTAGGGTGGTGCGGACTTTCGCAGATTCGCGATCGGCCTCTTGTCTTGGGAGATCGTCAGAGCGCTATACTCGCCTGCATCGTGAACCGTACCCCTGATCTCATTCTCGCCTCGGCTTCGCCGCGGCGGCGCGAACTTCTGCAAAACCTCGGCCTGGTCCTGGCCCTAGAGCCCGTCGACATCGACGAGGCCGCGCGCGAAGGCGAAGCCGTGCGCGACTACGCCGTGCGCATGGCCGGCGAAAAGTGCGACGCGGCGGTCGCGCGCCAAGGGGCCACCGCGCTGGCGGTACTGGCCGCCGATACCGTCGTCTCCATCGGCCAGGAAATCCTGGGCAAGCCGGCCGACGAGGCGCAGGCCGAGGCGATGTTGCAGCGTTTGGCCGGCCGCCGCCACGAGGTGCTGACCGCGTATCGCATTCGGCAAGGCGAGCGCATGGTCGAGCGGCTCGTGAGTACCTATGTCACCTTCCGATCCCTCGACGGCAAAGAGGTCGCTGCCTACCTGGCTTCGGGCGAGTGGCGTGGCAAGGCCGGCGCCTACGCCATCCAAGGCATCGCGGGCAGCTTCGTCACCGACGTGCGCGGCTCGTTCACCAACGTGGTTGGCTTGCCCGTGGCCGAGGTCATCGCCGACCTGCGCGCGCTCGAAGCCTTGCCCGGCTATCCACCGCCGGCCTTCGGAGTCTTGCCGTGACCCGGGTCGAACAAATCGTTGCCAATCTCCAGGCCGTGAATGATCGCGTGGATACGGCTCTGATAGCCGGCCGCCGTTCCTCCCTGACCCTGCGTCTTCTGGCGGTCAGCAAGACCGTGGCCCCCGAGGATATCGTGGCGGCGCTCGGCGCTGGGCAGCTGGATTTCGCCGAAAACTACGGGCAAGAGTTTCGCGACAAGCGTGAGGCCGTGGCCAAGCTGGTTGCCGCCACGCCCGGTTTGCCGTCGCCGCGCTGGCATTTCATCGGTCCACTGCAAACCAACAAGGTCAAGTACGTGGCCGGCAAGGTGGCGCTCATTCACACCGTCAGCTCGCCCGAGGTCCTGGCCGAGATCGAACGCAAGGCCGCCGCTCTCGGTGTCGTGCAAGAGTGCCTGGTCCAGGTCAATGTGGCCGGCGAGACGCAAAAGAGCGGCGTCGCGCCCGCTCAGTTGCCGGTCATGCTCGATCGTTTCGCGAGCTTGGCGCACCTGCGCTGCACTGGACTGATGGTCATCCCGCCCTACGACGCAGATCCGGAACTGTCGCGGCCGCACTTTGCGGCCCTGCGCCAGCTGCGCGACGAACACCGTAAGCGGATCCGGACCAACGTGGTGCTCGGCAACCTCTCGATGGGCATGAGCCACGATCTCGAGGTCGCCATTGCCGAAGGCGCGACCATCATCCGCGTGGGCACCGCGATCTTCGGAGCCCGCACGTGAGCGAACCATCCTTGGCCGACAAGCAGCGCTTTCTTGGCCTGGCTATCGCCGAGGCTGTGCGCGGCGCCCAGGCCGGGCAGGGCGGTCCCTTTGGCGCGGTGGTGGTGAAGAACGGCGACGTGATCGCCCGCGCCGCCAACGCCGTGGTCGCGAGCAACGATCCGACCGCGCACGCCGAGGTGCAAGCCATCCGCGCCGCCTGCGCCGTGCTGGGAAGCTTCCGGCTCGACGGTTGCGATGTGTACGCGAGTTGCGAGCCCTGCCCCATGTGTCTGGGCGCGATCCTGTGGGCCCGGCCGCGCGCCGTCTACTTCGCGGCCACGCGCCAAGACGCCGCCGCCGCCGGTTTCGACGATGCGGCTTTCTACCAGGCGCTGGGTACCGGCGGGGTCACCTCGTCGATGGTGCGCGAGCGCGTGCCCTGCGAGGGCGCCGATGCGCCGTTTGTGGCGTATGACGGGCTTCCTGGAAAAGTCCATTACTAGTCGTCTTCCGGATCCCGGATCCGAACACCTCCTGTCCCTTCCGACCTCCGCGCCCTCTGTGTTCTCTGTGGTTAACTATCCGGATCCGCCAGGCCTGCTAAAATGGCCGCAACATGAACCTATTCGCTGTGCGCTCGGTACTGGTGGTGGCTGTGCTTTCGCTCGCCTGCGCGGGGCAAACACCGCCGTCGCGGGGGCCTGCCGCGGCCACGGCGCCCGATGCGGCCCGGCCCACGGATCCGCCGGCCTTCGCGCCGCTTTCGGCGGGTACGGGACCGGCTCCAGCGGCCATGGGGCCAAGCAAGGTGCGCCTGCAGATCCGCGAGGCGATCTTTACTGCGGCGTGGACCGCGGTCCGCGACAAGGACTTCGACAAGACGCTGGCCGGACTCGACTGGCAGGCCCTGCGCGCGAAGTACCAGCCGCTTGCCCTGGCCGCGCCCGACGAGCCGACCTTCTACCGCCTGCTCAACGAAATGTTGGGGGCGCTGAGGCAATCGCACTTGGAGGTGCACGGGCCGGGGGACGAAGCCGAGGCCGACGAGCCAGAGCCAGCGCGGCCGCCGGGCTCGGCCGAAGTGATCGAAGTTGGAACCGGCACTGGCGATCCCGGGATGGTGGTGCGTTCGATCGAAGGCAAGCCTACGGTGACATGGGTGCGCCCCGAATCTTCTGCGGCGCGGGCCGGGCTGCGGCCAGGCTATGTCGTCACGCACATCGGGGGCCGAGCCGTGGGGGTGATGCCGCCATCGTCGCGGCCTCTGCGCCCCGTGGAAGAACGATTCCGCCTGCGCAGGCACGCCGCGCATCTTCTGTCCGGCACCAGCGGCAGCAAGGTCAGCGTGCGCTTTCTCGACGGCGACGACAAAGTCCACGAGGCGATGCTGACCCGCGACCTACCCGCGCGGGCGGCGGTGCAGGCACTTCTGATGCCGCCTATCGTGCCCGAGGTACGCATCTCGCACATGGGCGAGGTCGGCATCATCGCGTTCAATTTCTTCCTACTCGAACCCATCCTGGCCGAAGTGCAGAAGGCCATCGAGGGCTTTCGGCATAGTGGCGCCAAGGCCATCGTGTTCGACCTGCGTGGCAATCCCGGCGGCTTTGGCGGCATGGCGATTCCGGTCGCAGCGCGCTTGGTTGCGCACGAAACCAGTCTGGGCACCATCCAGTTTCGCGATTTCGCCAACGACCTGGTGGCCGCGCCCTCGCTCGGCGTGAAATCCTTCAGCGGCAAGGTCATCATTCTCACCGACGAGGGCAGCGCCTCGACCTCTGAAATCCTGGCGGCCGGTCTGCAAGAAGCAAAGCGCGCCCTTGTCGTGGGCGAAAGCACCGTCGGCGCCGCTCTTGGGTCGACCATCGAAGCCCTCCCAGGCGGCGCCGTCATGCAGATTCCAGTCGCTGGTTTCAAAACTCCCAAAGGCGTCGCCATCGAGGGCCGCGGCGTTCAGCCCGACCGCCGCGTCCTCGAAACCCGCGCCGCTTTGCTAGCAGGACACGATCCGGTGCTCGACGAGGCGCTGGTGCTGGCGCGGGCGGCGAAGTAGCTGTCGAGAATCGGGTCGCTCTCTCGGTGCTCTAGGGCGCGCCGCCGTCGGCGGCGAAAGTAACAACGATCAAGTTTGGCGAGAACACCGTCGGCGTCAAGATGACCCACATCCCTCCCGAATTGGGAGGCGCCCCATTTCCACAGCACACATGGGCCTGTGCTGGATTCGCAATGGCCGAGAGGTGGACTGCCTGGCTGCGCCCGTCGGTGGCAGTGACCTGTAGATCGCAAGTCGCGCCAGCGATGGCCGTAGGGGCTTGGATGGTGAGGCTTGTGCAACCCAAGGAACACGCGGCCGGACGGCACGGGCCGCTGGTGACTTCGACGTTGGACAGAAGCGGACCACCCGCCGCGCTGCTGACAGTCGCCATAGCCAAGCCCGGGAGGCACTCGGGAACATTGGTGGCCTTTGCGCAAGATGCCTGGTCGGTCGGCGGCGCCGTAGAGTTCGCAACATCCGCTGCCTGCCCGCCGTCGCTCGCCGCGGGCTCGCAAAGACCCGTGCAAGGCGCGCGGCAATCCGCCGATCCCTTGCAGCTGTCCGGGAACCGGCACACTTGATTCAAGTTGCAGTGGCCCGACTGGCAATCGCCATCGGACGAGCAGAGATCTTTGCACTTACCGCAGGTGCAGACCTGCGTCGTGCTCCAGGTCGCTTGATAGCATCCGATTTGGGGATTCGCCCACGAGTCGGTCAGGCAGCTTGGGGGATCGCACATGTTCGCGCCCTGGGAAGCCAGGGCACACTGCCATCTTTGCGCCCGGCAAGTGCAGGTGTAGCCGTTGCCTGGGCCACCGGTGTTTGCGCAAGGTCCGCACCAACCTGCCATCAAAGGGGAGTTGCAAGAAGCGCCTTCATCGTCGCAGGGCCCGTCAGGGAGGGCTTGATCGAGTGGTTCTTGGCCATCGCCCGCTGTGGCCATGATGACGTTGCAGTTCAGCGTACAGGTCGGCCAGGATTGGCCCCCTTGGCCTGTCTGAATTGACGGATCGAGTGGAAAACCGCGATAGCCCGTGCTCGGGTAGTTGATACACGAGGCCCCATTGCTGACGTAGGGATGCTGAGCGACCTGGCCCGGCGAATCTTGAGGCGCGTCTTGCGCGTAACCGCCTGATCCCGCTTGCGCGCCGCCTGCGCCGCCGCCGCCCATGCTCGGCGGCGGTCCTGCGTCCGTCAAGCACACAGCCAGCGAGCAAGAGACGTGGTTATCGCCAAGGAGTCCGCAGGTACACACGTTGCAATCGGCTTTGAAACTTTCCCCCATCGCGTAGCTCACGCCCTGGTACACGCAACCGGCCGTACTGCTCCCGCCTCCGCTGCCACCGCCGCCGACGGTTCCGCCTTGGGCAGTCGTTGTGCCGCCAGTATGGGCTGCGCCACCTGCGCTTCCACCGTCCGTCAGGACTGTCCCGACATTGTTGTCTTTGCTTGTGCAAGCGGAGAGGAGCAGAAGGGAAGTGATCGCTAAGGTGTAGGTAGTTCGATCCATGGTGAGTACCTCCACTTGCTGTGTGTGCGGCCCGCAGAGAAGGTTTCATCATTTCGCGTGGTGAGCGAAAAGTCGAGCGGCGCTGTGATTCGCGCCGCTTTACCCAGTGGTTGCGCTGTGGTTAGGTAGACGAGTGATTCCGGTATTGGCAACAATGATGGTTGCGACGGTCCTGGCGGCCAGTTCCGTCGACGTTCGCAGTGCCACCAACTGTCCTTCAACCGAGGCCATCGTCGAGCAGATGCTTCCATTGCTTCCAGTCGCGGCCGACGCGGCCGAAGGCCAGGACGTGGCCGAGATCGAGGTTGGCGCAATCCAGACGGGCGGCGCGATGGAATTGCATCTTCGCCTGGTTCGGCCCGATGCTTCCGTGGTCGGCGATCGCCGCCTGCTTATGCAGGGAACCTGTCAGGACATGGCCGAGGCGATCGCGATGGTCCTCGCCGCCTGGGAAACGAAGCCGCTGCCAGGCGCAATCCCAGATGAAATGCCCGCGTCGACGGTCAGAGAAACAACTCCTGCGTCGCAGGTCCAGAGATCCCAGCCTGCGTCGCCGCAGAGCCGGCCTTGGCAAGTCATCGTCGGCGCGGGGGCGGGTGTTGCTCTTGTGGGCGGAACTGCGGCCACTGGCGGCGTGGACGTCCAGTTCGGCCGAGGAGCATCGCATTGGCAATCGCGCCTCGGCTTTGCAAGCGAAACGGATCGCCAGCTCAATCTGAGTCCCGGTCGCGTGGACTGGCAGCACAACTCCGTCGCGCTTGGCGTGTGCTGGCGCGTACTCGATCCTGCCTGGTTGCTCGCGCTCGACGCGGGCCCGGTGGCGGGATGGGCGACGCTAACCGGCAGCGGTTTTTCGGCCAATCGCCAGCAGCGGACGTTCGAGTATGGTGCCCAGGCCGGCCTGCGCGCGGGCCGAAGCTTCGGTCGCTGGACCTTGTGGGCAGAATGGCGCACGAATTTGTGGGCGCGGCTCCAGCGCGCAACGGTCGATGGCGCCGACTCTTCCGCGCAATTGTCCCAGCTTGATACCGCCGTCGGCCTCGGCGTTTCCGCTATGCTTTTTCAGTGAAACCTTTCTTCGGCATCGGACACACATAGATGGATACGCCGATGCCCTTGCTCATGCAGGCCACCCTGGTTCCCGCCACGTTCTCCCCGCCCGCCTCGTTTCAAGAGGCGTACCGGGATCATGCCCAAACGGCCGCCCGCTGGGCGCGCCAGCTCGGCGGCTCGGACATCGACGTCGAGGACGTGGTCCAGGAGGTCTTCCTCGTTGTCAGCCAGCGCCTATCCAGCTTTCGCGGCGAGGCGCGCTTTTCGAGCTGGCTGTTCGAAATTACGCGCAAGATCGTGGCCAATCACCGCCGCCGCCAGCGCTGGCGCTTTTGGCGCACGGGCAATGAAGAAAGTCTGTCCAGCGCGCAGTCGCACGAGCTCGATCCAGCCGCCGAATTGGAACGGCGGCAAACGGTGACGCTTTTCTATCGCGCCCTCGACCGGCTGCCTGACAAGTACCGAACCGTGCTCGTGCTCTACGAAATCGAAGGATTGTCGACGCAGGAGATCGCCGACCTTCGTGAGCTCAACCTATCCACCGTCAAGGTGCAGCTGTCCCGCGCGCGCGAACGGTTTCTCAAGCACTACCAACAGTTGACGAAAAGGGGAACGCCATGAACGACTTGCTTCCCGATCCACCGCGCTGGAAAGAGCGCACGGACCAGGCCAACCTGGCCGAACGCGAAGCGGGCAGGGCGATTCGCTTCATGCGCGCGCCCGAGCCGTTGCCCGCCGCGCAGCTCACGCGCATCGCTGCCCGTGTTCGAGCGGCGCGGTCGCAGCGACGGTACTTCTGGCTGACCGTGACCGCGGCGGTGCTTTTGTGCGGGGCAACCGTGGCTTCCGCGGCGCACTTGAATGTTCTTCCGGGCTGGTTGACCAGGATGGTGAAACCGCGGCCGGCCGAATCGGCGCCGCACAAACGCGCGTCGCTTGGGCCGGCGAGAAGGATGACGGCGACTGCTACCGCTGGTGCGCCTGTGCCACCGGAACCGACTGCGCAGCCTAGCCAGCCGCCATTCGCACCCGACCAGCCGATGCACGATAGCAGGGCTGCCAATCCCGCTTCCGCCGCCGTCGGCGCCAACCTCATCGGTCACGACCCGACTTCCTTGTCGGTGCGCAAGCCTTTGCACAAGCCGGTCGAGACAGCGCTGGTCGAAGATCCACGAATTCCGAAGCAGCCTGCGCAGGCTGCCGAGCTTGAGCCGCCCAGATCTCCGTCGATTGCACCTGCGACCGCTGTTTCATCAATGCCAGCGCAACTACCAGGCGCCCAGGTCGCTCGGCTTGAGGGATCGAATCCCGCACCAGAAACCGGCAGCGCGCAGGGCACGGCCAAATATTTGAGCGAAGCGATTCACGCTCTTCGCGTCGAACATTCGCCGGGGACGGCGCTTTTCCTTCTCGATCGCCACGCAACCCAGCTTGGCAAGAGCACTTTTGCTCACGAGGCCTTGCTTCTGCGCGTGGAGGCCATGCTGGCGCTTGGCCGCAAGGCCGAAGTCTTGCGTCTTCTCGACGGTGCTGCCCTGACCGACGTGGCGGCGTCGCGGTCGCTGCTGGTCACGCGCGGAGAGTTGCGCTCGGCGGCCAACCGTTGCGCCGACGGGCTTGGCGACTTCGATCTGGTGTTGGCCAGATCGAAGCAGGCCGACAAGCAAGCACTCTTTGGCCGCGCCCTGTGCCGCAAGAAGCTCGGCGACAGCGCGGGCGCGCAAACCGATATCGAACGCTATCGCCGAGAATTCCCAACCGATCCGCGTCTTTCCGATTTTGCGCGTGAGTGACGTTGGTATGGGCCATCGCCATCGCGCTTGACGGGGCTTTGCTTCTGGCTCAAGCATGGGCAGCACCATGATCGCGTTGTTTGCATTGGTCTTTGCCGTCGATGCCGGATCCGCTGTTTCTCCTGCTGCCCTGGTCGCGCCAGCGCCCCTGCGCGATGCCAAGTCCATCCTGGCCGACTATGCCAAGGCCATCGGCGACGAGAAGGCCTGGAAGAAGCACAAGAACCTGCGCGTGAAGCGCGAGGTACAGGTCAAGGCCATGCACTTCACCAGCCTCGAAGAAACCCGCCTCTCGCGCGGCGGAAAGATCTTCAGCACCTCGGAAATGCCGAGTATGGGCACTTTTCGCCGGGGCTCCGACGGGCGCACCGCGTGGTCCGAGGATCCCATCGGCGGACTGCGCGTGCTCAAGGACGCCGAAGCCGAGGACATTCGCATTGCCGCGACCTGGAACTCGGAGTGGCGGCTCGGCGAGGTCTACGGCAAGGCCCTGTCGGTGCCGCCGCCGGTGCCGGCGCCCGCGGGTCAAGTCTGGGAATGCGTAGAGCTCAGCAAGGCCAAGGGCGAGCCTTCGGTCGTGTGCTTCGACGGCAAGACCCACCTGCGTGCCTTGGAAAAGGGCGTGCAAGCCTCGCAGGGCGGGCAGGTTCCCTACGTCACCCGGTTTTCCGACTGGCGCGCCGTCGACGGTGTGCTGGTCTGGCACCACGAAGAAGTGACCGTCGGTCCGGTCACCATGGAAGGCCGCATTGTCGAAATCGTCTTCGACGAGCATTTCCCGGTCACCCTGTTCGCCCTGCCCAAGAAGAAATAGGAGAGGGCGCGGAGAGTACAGAGGGCACAGAGGCCGGATTCTAGATCCGAACCTCTATTCCAATCCGGCCCCTCTGTGCCCCCCTCCTCTAACCGCTGTGCCCTCTCTTGTCTCCCTGCGGCCGGTGCTTACCTTGGGACGCACAAACCATGCGGCTCGACAAGTTCACCATCAAGGCTCAGGAAGCGCTGACCGCGGCTCGCGACCTGGCCGACCAGCGCGCGCACCAGGAGGCGACGCCTGAACACCTCTTGCGCGCCCTTGTGACCCAGGAAGACGGCGTTGTGGTGGCGGTATTGCGCAAGCTCGGCGCCGACGCCGAGGCCATCGGTCGCAAAGTCGACGAGGCCCTGGAAAAGCAGCCGCAGGTGCGGGGCAGCAGTGCCGACGGATTCGTCGGTCGCCGGCTCAAGGATTTGCTCGAAGAGGCCACTCGCCAGTCGGTGGAGTTCAAAGATGAATACGTTTCCAGCGAGCACCTGTTGCTTGGCATGGTGGCCAAGGACGTTGGCGACGCGTCTCGCATCCTGCGCGAGGCGGGCGTGCGCCGCGACGATGTGCTCAAGGCCCTGGCCGAGGTGCGCGGCAATCAGCGCGTGACCGATCCCGACGCCGAACAGCGCTACCAGGCCCTGGTCAAGTACACCCGCGACCTCACCGACCTGGCCCGCAAAGGCAAACTCGATCCCGTGATCGGCCGCGACGAGGAAGTCCGCCGGGCCATGCAGGTGCTTTCCCGGCGGACCAAGAACAACCCGGTGCTCATCGGCGAACCCGGCGTGGGCAAGACCGCCATCGTCGAGGGCATCGCGCAGCGGATCGCCTCGGGCGACGTGCCCGAGTCGCTCAAGGACAAGCGCATCCAGGCCCTGGACCTGGGCGCGCTCATCGCGGGTACCAAATACCGCGGTGAATTCGAGGATCGCTTGAAGGCGGTGCTTAAAGAGATCGCCGGTGCGGACGGCAAGATCATCCTGTTCATCGATGAGCTGCACACGTTGGTTGGCGCGGGTGGGGCCGAGGGCGCCGTCGACGCGGCAAACATGCTCAAACCGGCCCTGGCGCGCGGGGATCTGCGCTGCATTGGCGCCACCACTCTCGACGAGTACCGCAAATACATCGAGAAGGACAAGGCTCTCGAACGGCGATTCCAGCCCGTGGTGGTGGGCGAGCCATCCCTGCACGACACCATCGCGATCTTGCGCGGCCTCAAAGAGCGCTACGAGATCCACCACGGCATTCGCATTCGCGACGCCGCGCTGGTGGCGGCGACCAAGCTTTCTTCCCGCTACATCTCTGGCCGCCAATTGCCGGACAAGGCCATTGACTTGGTCGACGAGGCCGCCAGCCGCCTCAGGATGGAGATCGATTCGCTGCCCGAGCCCATCGATCAGGTTGAACGGAAACTGACCGCGCACCTCATGGAGCAGTCCGCGCTGGCCAAGGAACACGACGAGGCTTCGCGCAAGCGCCTGGCCGAAGTGGAGGCCGAAATCGCCGAGCTGCGCGAGCGGGCCGCGACGATGAAGCTGGTCTGGCAGCGTGAGAAGCAGGTCATCGGGCAGATCCAGAAGATCAAGGAAGCGATCGAGGGCGCCAAGACCGAGTCGCAACTAGCGCAACGGAAGGGCGACCTCAACCGCGCGGCCGAGCTGCGCTTTGGCCGCCTGCCCGAGCTTGAAAAGCAGCTTGCGGCGAAGAATCAGGAATTGAAGGCAAACCAGACCTCGGGTTCATTCCTGCGCGAGGAAGTCACCGAGGAAGACATCGCGGCCGTGGTGTCGAAGTGGACCGGCATTCCCGTCGAGAAGATGCTGGAGGGCGAGCAGTCTCGCTTGGGCAACATGGAAGAGCGGCTGCACAAACGGGTCATCGGACAGAACACGGCCGTGGAGGCCATCGCCAATGCGGTTCGCCGAGCGCGCGCGGGCTTGCAGGATCCCAACCGGCCCATCGGGTCGTTCATTTTTCTCGGCCCAACCGGAGTGGGCAAGACCGAGCTAGCAAGGGCACTGGCCGAGTTCCTGTTCGACGACGAGACCCACATGGTCCGCATCGACATGTCGGAATACATGGAAAAGCACTCGGTGTCGCGCCTCATCGGCGCCCCGCCAGGCTACGTCGGCTACGACGAGGGCGGCCAGTTGACCGAGGCCGTGCGTCGGCGGCCCTACGCGGTGGTGCTCTTTGACGAGATCGAAAAGGCCCATGGCGACGTTTTCAATGTGCTCTTGCAGCTATTGGATGACGGGCGGCTTACGGACGGCCAGGGCCGCACCGTGGATTTCAAGAATACCGTCATCATCATGACGTCCAACGTGGGCAGCCACCGCCTGCTCGGCGCGCAGCCCGACGTCGAGGCCGCGCTGGAAGAGCTGCGCCACACCTTCCGTCCCGAATTCCTCAATCGCGTCGACGAGATCGTGGTGTTCGAGCGCCTTACCCGCAACGACATCGACCACATCGTCGACCTCCAGATGGAGCGCTTCCGCAAGCTGCTCACCGAGCGCGATCTCGCCATCGAGCTCTTGCCCGAGGCACGCGCATTCCTGGCCGAGAAGGGGTACGATCCAACCTACGGCGCCCGGCCGCTCAAGCGCACGCTCATGACCTATTTGCAAAATCCCCTGGCCAAGCAGCTCATTGCGGGCGTTTTCCCACCGGGGGACACTATCGTCGTCGCACGCAAGGAAGATGGACTTGAATTCCGTCGCAAGGTGATGGAAACCGCGAGCGGCAGCGCCTGACATGAAAGATCTCTACGCCATACTCGGGGTGCCCGAGAACGCGGATGCCGATACCATCAAGAAGGCTTACCGCAAGCTCGCCAGGCAAAACCACCCCGACGCCACCGGCGGCGACAAGAAGAAGACCGAGCGATTCAAGGAAATTGGCGATGCCTATTCCGTTCTCTCGGACGCCAAGAAGCGCCAGGAATACGACCGGCTTCGCCAGGCACCGGTGGGCGCCGACGGCATGCCGCAGGGATTCGACGCCGACGCCTTTTCGCAGATCTTCGGCGATTTTCGCATGGGCGGCCGATCCAGCAGCAGCCGAGCATCGACCGAGGGCTTCGGCGACCTCGGCGATCTCTTCTCTTCGCTCTTCGGCGGCGCGGGCCCCGTGGGCCAGACCAGGGGGCGTGGCCGCGGCAGCGACATGCAAGCATCCCTCGATGTCAGTTTTCGCGAGGCCGCGCTGGGCACCCGGCGTTCGCTGCGCGCTGGTTCGGGACAGAACGTGGAGGTCAATGTCCCGGCCGGGGTCGAGAGCGGTGCGCGTCTGCGCGTGCCCGGCCAAGGCGGCCATGCCACGCGCAATGGACGGCCCGGCGACCTCTACCTGGACGTGACCGTACTGCCGGATCCGCACCTGCGCCGTTCGGGCCGCGATGTCGAGCTGACCCTGCCGCTGACCTTGGCCGAGGCCTGTCTCGGCACGCAGGTCGATGTCCCCACCGTCGACGGGTCGGTTCGGCTCACCATTCCGGCTGGAACCTCCAGCGGGGCCAAGCTTCGCCTGCGCGGAAAAGGCGTGAAAGGGCCGGATGGCACGCGAGGCGACCAGTTTTGCCGCATCGAGGTCGTCGTGCCCAAGCTCGATCCCGATGACAAGGAAGCCCGCCGTCTGGTCGAGGAACTCGACCGGCGTGCTAAGACAGGCAAACCCCGGAGCTTTTGATGTGCGGTAAGACACAACTTGCAGCGCTAATTGGCAGCCTTTTTTACCCCCGCCGGGCTTGCGGCCAAGCGCAGCCCCGCCTAAGTTTGGGAGAGACGCATGACCCCGCCTGAAGCACCCAAGTCCCTGCCCCTATTGTCGCTGCGCAACCTGGTGTTGTTCCCCGGCGCGGTAATGCCCGTCGAGATCGGGCGCCTGTCCTCGCTGCGGCTGATCGAGAGCTTGCCCGGCAAGGGCGTGCACCTGCTCGTGGGAACGCAAAAAGACGCCGACGTCGAAGAGCCCGCGGGCAGCGACCTCTATGGCATTTGCGTCGAGGGCGAGGTCGTTCGCATCGTCAAGGCCGCCGAAAATCGCGTGACCGCGGTGTTGCGCGGGATCGAGCGCCGCCGCGTGACCGGCTTCGTGCAGGAAAAGCCCTTCTTGGTTGCGGCCTACGAACCTTTGGTCGAGATCCGCAAGGATCCCATCGAGATCGACGGCCTGGGCATGGCGGTCTATGACGTGGCCAAGCAGCTCATTGCCATCTCGCCCGACATTCCCGACGAGGCGGCGCAGATCCTCGATCAGAACAAAGATCCGGCGCGCCTGGGGGATATCACCGCGGCCACCGTGGATCTGTCAGCCGAAGAGCGCGCGTCGTTGCTTGTCGAGGTCGACGTGGCCGAGCGCCTGCGCCGTTTGCTCGTGTTGCTCCAGCGCAAGGTCGAGCTCATCAAGGTCAAGCAAAAGATCGACACGCAGGTGCGCGAGGAGTTTTCCAAGCACCAGCGCGAGGCGGTCTTGCGCCAGAAGCTGAAGGCCATCCAGGACGAACTCGGCGAAGGCGAGGACGGCAGCGACCTCGATACGTTTGACGAGAAGATCAAAGCGACCGGCATGTCCGAGGAGATTGCCAAGGTCGCGCGCAAGCAGCTCGACCGACTTCGCCAGATGGCGCAGTCGTCGGCGGAATACACCGTTCAGCGCACCTACCTAGAATGGCTGGTGGAATTGCCGTGGAGCAAGCAGACCACGGACACGCTGGATCTGGAACAAGCACGCAACGTGCTCGATGCCGACCACTACGACCTGCAGAAGGTGAAGAAGCGCATGCTGGAGTACCTGGCGGTGCGCAAGCTGGCGCCGGCCAAGAAGGGGCCGATCTTGTGCTTGGTGGGACCGCCCGGCGTGGGCAAGACCTCGCTTGGCAAGTCCATCGCCAGGTCGCTGTCGCGCGAATTTATTCGAGTTTCGCTCGGTGGTGTGAGGGACGAAGCCGAGATCCGCGGCCACCGGCGCACGTACATCGGCGCGCTTCCTGGCCGGGTCATTCAGGGCATGCGCCGCGTGGGCACCAAGAATCCGGTGTTCATGCTCGACGAGATCGACAAGCTTGGTTCGGACTTCCGCGGCGATCCCGCGGCGGCTTTGCTCGAAGTGCTCGACCCCGAGCAGAACCATGCGTTCTCGGATCACTACCTCGAGGTCAATTTCGACCTCTCGAGCGTCATCTTCATCGCCACCGCCAACACGCTCGACACCATTCCGCCCGCGCTGCTCGACCGCATGGAAGTCCTGGAAATCCCGGGCTACACGCGCGAGGAAAAGCTGGAGATCGCCAAGCGCCATCTCGCGCCCAAGCAGGTCAACGAGCACGGGTTGACCACCGAACAGATCGTGTTCGACGATGAAACCATCACCACCATCATCGAGCAGTACACGCGCGAGGCTGGCGTGCGCAACCTGGAGCGCGAAGTCGCCAACGTCATTCGTGGCATCGCGGTCAAGGTCGCCGAGAGCGAAGCCTACGAGCCCAAGCTGAACCCAGAAAAGATTGCAGAACTGCTCGGGCCGCAGAAATTCTTCTCGGAAATCGCCGAACGCACGGAAGTTCCCGGGGTGGCCACGGGCCTGGCCTGGATGCCGTCGGGCGGTGATATTCTGTTCATCGAAGCCTCGCAGATGGTGGGCAAGGGCAACCTGATCCTGACCGGGCACCTCGGCGACGTGATGAAGGAATCGGCGCGCGCGGCCCTGTCGTGGGTGCGCACGCACGTCGACGAGCTGGGCATTTCCCCGGATTTCGAGAAGGTGGACATTCACCTGCACGTGCCAGCGGGCGCGGTTTCCAAGGACGGTCCGTCGGCAGGCGTGGCCATGACCGTGGCGCTGGCGTCGCTCTTCACGGGTCGGCGCGTGCGTGGCGACGTGGCCATGACCGGGGAGATCACCCTGCGCGGCAGCGTGCTACCCGTGGGCGGGATCAAAGAGAAGGTTCTGGCGGCTCACCGGGCTGGCATCAAGCGGGTCATCCTGCCTGATCGCAATCGCAAGGATCTGGTCGATATTCCCGAGAGCGTGCGCAAGGATCTCGACCTCTCGTTCGTGAAGCGCATTCAAGAGGCGCTGGAACAGACGCTCGAATCGGTGCCCGTCGAGTTGCCCGGCCCCGGCGCGCCCGAAACGCCCACGGCCTCGGTCCAAGCCTAGATCAGAACTCGCCCATCAGGCCGATGCTGGGGTAGATCACCAGGCCGCTGAGATTGACATCGCGGCTGGGCGAATCCGTGATGGCCGGGGCGCTGACCTGGGCGTGTCCAATCATCTCGGTCATGGTTTCGTGCTGATGGTTGCATGAGGCAAGGGAGTTGGATAATAGTGCGCCCAACGGACCCTTCTGGTCCGGCCGGTCGATGATGGCAGGGCGGAAGAATTCACGCCTGGCCATTGGGAAGGTCAACGAGGAGTCTTAGGATGAAGAAACTGATTTCGTCACTGCTGCTTTGCGCTTCGCTCGTGTTGCCCGCGCAGGTTGTCCGCGCGGAGAAACACCCCACCAACGCCTGTGGTTGCTACGGCGAGAGCGATTCCTGTACCTGTGAAAAAACGGCGAAGTGCGGCTGCCCCGGCGAGTGCGAACCGAAGGGGTGCGAGGTGGAACGGCAGAAGCAATTGCAGAAGGAAATCGATGCCGAGACCAAGCGGGCCAAGGAGGAAGAAAAGGCGCACGCCAAGCCCAAGGAGCAGGCGAAGGCCGAGGAAGATGACTCGGACAAGGGGGCAAAGAAGCCCGCGGTTCGTCCCATGAACGCCAAAGACAAGAAGCAGTTCCTCAAGCTGCTCGAGGCTTATCTGGCCGAGCATCCCGAAGCCACCAACAAGATGCTTTCGGAAGTGCGCAGCGAACTGTAGCGGGTCTTGATTTAGTCCAGGCTCGCATCCAGCGAGCGCGCGACGTCGATCGGGGCGTCCAACTGAACTGGGGCGCCGCCATCGGGCTCGGCGGTAGCTGGGCCATCGCTGGCGATGGAAACGTCGATCTCGGCCGGGGTATCCAGCGCACCGGCCGCATCAAGCGCGCCAGGGATGTCGTAGGGGCTGTCCACCCGGCTGCCCCCTCCGTCAACGGTGACTTCTGTGACTCCGCCGTCGAGCACTGGGGTGATGTCGTAGGAGAAGAGAGGTGACGGGAACTCCCAGTAACAGCCTTTGCTGGTGGCGTATCCACCGCTGGCTTCGAACTCGACGTGTCCCGGCGCGCGTGACCACGCGTCCACTGTGAGTTGGTAGAGCAGATTGTTACCCGACAACGTGGCCTGGAATGTCGGATCAGACGGCGTGGGCAGGCCCACGGTGTGCGTGGGCCGATATTCCAGCGTGAAGTTGGTGAAGAATGCAGGGGCGTTCTCGACCACGAAGCCGTGAACGATGTGCTGATTGATCACGGTCGATGCGATGGCTGGTGATAGACCTGTGACCTTGAGTATGCCGGGACTGGTCTGCGTGCCGCAGACGCTGCTGCCCGTGCTGGCGTCGGCGGGATTCGTCGTTGCGCTGCCTGAGTCGCATGCAGCGAGCGCGAAAGCCGTCGTTAGGCCCAATAGCAATACTCGTGGACTGTCTTGCATGGTTCGAACCTCCAAATGCTGCGATCGGTTGCAAGCCCGCACCGACAACCCATCGGTTTCTGGCACGAATTGGTTGGGTTGCAAAGGGGGCGAATGGTGTCTTCTCGTGACTCGCGAGCAGACCAACGCGCGCGTCGCGCGAGACGAGCAAGGGCCTGGAAAACGCAGAAAGTCGTGGAGTACCCTGTGTTAGGGTGCCGCCGATGCAGCGACGGTCTCGTGAGACTCTCGGCTTGAAATGGTTTGTCCTGGGCACGACGATTGCCCTGGCTGCGCACGCCTGCGGTGCCAACAACCAGGGCGCTCGTCCGCGCCCAGGCATGGGCGCGGGTGGAACTGGAACGGGGGCTGGCGCCGGTGGCGGGGGCGATGGGGGAACTGGCGCCAACATCACCATCGTCGTGGATGGGGGCGTGCTTTTGCCAAGTGGTCCAGCCGACGTCATTGCGGCGATCGATGCCACCTCGACCCACCAGACCCTAGAGGGTTTCGGCGCGGCAGTCGCCTTCGTGGCGAATTTCCTGTCCGCGCAAAGCGGCGACATCTACAAGGTGCTATTCGTGGACTCCGGCCTCGACATCTTGCGCATCGGCAATTGGTATCAGAACCAAGATGCGACCAAGACGACTTCCAGTACGCCATTCACCGACAACGCGGCAGTACAGATCGTCCAAAAGGCCACGGCCGCGCGCGGCGGGCAACCGCTCAAGATTCTCATGTCGTCGTGGTCGCCGCCGGCCTACCTCAAGAGCAATGGCATGACCAAGCCGCCGCCGGGTAGTGGCGCCAGCGACGCCGGCAGTCCCTTGCCCGGCACGCTCATCAAGAACGATGGCACCTATGCCTACGCGGAATTCGGCGATTGGTGGCTACGTTCGCTGCAGGCCTACGCGGCCCAAGGCGTAGTGCCTGACTACATCAGCATCCAGAACGAGCCAGATTTCTACGCTACGGATTGGGAGACCTGCCTGTTCGCCGCGACCGAAGGTGGCACTGTTCAGGGCATCGCTGCCGCGGGCTACGCTCAGGCGCTCGACGCTGTTTTCGGTGCCATCCAAGGTTCGGACCTAACCGTCAAGCCGCACCTGCTCGGGCCCGAGACTTCGGGGATCGGTAGTGGCAAGGTGCAGCGGTACCTCGCGGGGATGAACTCGGCCTCCTTCTACGGCGTCGCCCATCATCTTTACAGCGGCGGCGCAAGCGGCAAGAACCCCGCGCCAGATTCGTTCGCCCTATCCATGGCTACCGTGGCGACCTCCGCCGCGGGCAAGCCGACTTTCATGACCGAATACTCGCCGGGCGGGCCGACCTTGTTCGACACGGCCTGGCTGATGCACAACGCGCTCACCGCGGAAGGAGTTTCAGCCTACATTTATTGGGAACTCATTTGGGGCGGTCAGCCCTCGCCTGTCCCGCTGGTTTCCATTGCGAATGCTTCCCCAGGCTCGACCTACACGGTGAACGACACCTACTATGCGCTCAAGCACTTCGCCAAGTGGACCGATCCAGGCTGGGTTCGCGTCGATGCAACTCCGTCGGTGGCGGAGGTGAAGGCCTCGGCCTTCATCAGCCCCGACGGAAAGCAGCTCACGGTCGTGCTACTCAATACCGACACCGCCGACCATGTGGTTGCCGTCAACCCTGGCGTCTTCACGTTTTCGACCGTCGCTGCCTACCGGACCTCGGGCACCTCAGAGCGCGCATCGCAAGCAGTTCTCGGCGACGACGGAGGCATCGCGCTGCCCGCGCGCTCGATCGCCACGCTGACGTACGGGCCCTAGCCCACCCGCTCCAGGTAGGTCGTCGCGGAGGCGGGTGTCAGTTCGATCTGCGCGGAGAGTGTTTCCAGGAACGACGGCACCTGCGCGATCCCGGGCGCCACGATCTCCAGTTGCCGGGTGCCCGACGATTCGAGCCAATCGGTCAGGATGTCGTTGATCTCCCTGTCGCCCATGCTGTAGCCGATAGTCACCAGGCGGTCGGCCTGGGCGAGGTTGGCGCGAAAATACTCGAGCAGGCGCCGCTGCATGAGCGGGGGATAGGGATCGGTCAGGCGCGCCGCGCTCGCCAGCAGCGTGCGTCCGAGCACCTGGGGCTTGCCGTCGCTGTCGATGTACGGGATCTTGTTGGCCAGGGCCAAGGGATCGGGCACCAGGCTGGACACCAGATTGGGATCGAGGAGACCCTCGTTTGCGATCTGGAGCGCGTCGATGATGGCATCGAAGGTTTGGTCCTCGGGTTTCAAGCGGATGAGGTCGCGGCCGTCACCGTAGGTGAAGACGTCGAGCGCGCCGTGGATCTTGAGCAAGTTGATGCCGGGCCAGCCGGTCTTGAAGAAGGGCAGCTGACCGCTCGCCAGCTCGGCCTCGCTCAGCACCTCGGCCGCGAGCGCGGCGACGGGCTGACCGTCGGCGCTGCGGCAGGGCAGGAACACGGTGCGCGCCGAATAGCCGGCATTCACCTCGATGCCGAAGAGCGCGGCGATGCATTCGACCAGCACGTCGTGGTTGAGCGAGAAGATCCACAGCGGGTGATTGTTCTGGGCAAGGCGCGCGATGCCCTCGAAATATTGCAGGCCCTCACGGTAGGAATCCCGGCGTTCGACCTGCCGGCGGTAGAGGAGCTGATACACCACCTGCGCCAGCCAGGCGTAAAGCGCGTGGTAGGAAACGGCGAATCCCTCGCGTGCATCGCTCAGGTACTGCGCTTCCATGTGCCCAAGCAACGCCTCGTAGTCGAAGGTGTCTTCGTCGAGGGTGCCCGCGATGTCCTCGATGATTTCGTCGGCATGGCCAAAGCCCCGGCCGCGCCAGGTGGCGTTCAGCTTGCGCAGCGAAGCCGGCGATAGCCAGGCGAGAATCTCGGCGCTGATATCCGCGCGCAGAGGCATGCCCAGCTCGCGAGATGCGCCTGCGCCGAGAAGAAGTGCCGTGAGCACACCTGCAAGCTAGCAAATTCCGGGCTCGAGCGCTGCACCGGTTGCTTTTGCGGAGTGCGGCCTCCAAAATACGCCTTGCTCGAACCTGGAAGGGACACATGCCAACGATCACCTTGTCGGATCTCTCGCTTGCGGAACATGGACTTACGCCAAGGGTCACCGCGCTCAAGGACGCCTACTTTCGTGCCATGTCCGAGGTGTGTGTCGAGCGGGCGCGCTTGGTGACCCAGGCGAGCATCGACCAAGGCCTTTTCGGCAAACCGCGCATCACCGGCCTCGACAAGGCGAAACTCTACCGCCGCGTGCTCGAACAGCGCGCGCCGGTGGTGCGCCACCGCTCGGCGGTGGCGACAGATCTGACGCCGTTTACGTTTCAGGACCGCTCTTTGTTTGCCGGGTCTACCACCAGCCGGTTCAAGGGCGTCCCGCTCTATCCCGAATTCATGGCCCTGGCGCTTTGGCCCGAGCTCGAGACGCTTAAAACGCGCGCCTGCAATCCCTACCACATCACCGACGAGGAAGTGCGCGTGCTCAATGAAGAGGTCTTTCCCTACTGGCTGGATGGCAACATCTACGAACTCGCGCGCGCCCGCTCGACCGTGGCGAGTCAGACGAATCCGGCGGTGACCGTCGATGCGCCGGCCATCAAGTTGTTCGAGTACATGGTGTTCTTTCTGGCCAGCAAATCCAATTGCATTTCGCACACCATTCCGGATTTCACTCGCGCGCTGAACCTGGGTTTGCGCGCGCTGGTGGACCTGGCGCAGGAGCGCGGGAAGAGTGCCAAGGACGCCGAGAGCCGCGACTTCTATGCAGCCGTGGCCGAGTCCATGGAAGGAATCATCGCCTACTCGCGCAGACTCGCCGCCGAGGCCCGGCGCTCGGCCGCCATCGAGGCGGACGAAAGCGAGAAGCGCGAGCTTTTGACCCTGGCCGAGATCCACGACCGCGTTCCGGAACGGCCCGCCGCCTCGTTCCGCGAGGGACTGACCACGGTCTGGATGTGCTGGACCGCGCTCCACCTGGAAAACACCGACGTCGGTCTCAGCCTGGGGCGGCTCGATCAGGTTCTCTATCCCTTATACCAAAAGGACATCGCCGCGGGCGTGCTCACCGTTGGCCAGGCCATCGAGCTTCTGTGTTGCCTGTGGCTGAAGATCGGCGACCACGTGCCCACCGTGCCGAACGCGGGCGAACAGCTCTTCGGCGGTTCGGGCTCGAACCAGGCCATCACCATTGGCGGCGTGGACGCGCGGGGAGGCGACGCGGTCAACGACCTGACCTACGTCATGTTGCGCGCCACCGAGCTGATGCGGTTGCGCGATCCCAACCTGAACGCGCGCTATTGCGCCGGGGTGAACTCGCGCGACTATCTACGACGGCTGTGCCAGGTGAACCTGACCACGGGAGCGACGCCGGCCTTGCACAACGACAAGGCCGCTATCGCGGCCTTAATGGCCAAGGGGGAAACCCTCGAACAGGCGCGCGACTACGGCATCGTGGGTTGCGTCGAGCCCACGAGCAACGGGCGCGCCTATGGACACTCGGGCGCCATCCTGATGAACCTCACCTCGGCGCTGGAGCTGGCCCTGTACAATGGCGAGCACCGCCACACCGGACCCGGCGTGCTCATCAGCAAGCGCACGGGCGACGTGCGGGAGTTCAAGTCTTTCGACGAGTTCAAGCTCGCCTTCACTGAGCAGACCGCATGGCTCGTGGATCAGGCGACTGGGCTCAACAACCTCTTCGGCCGTGTTCACCAGGATTTCTGCCCCACGCCGATCCTGTCGACGTTGTTCGAGGGGCCGATGGACAAGGGCAAGGATCTGATCCAAGGCGGCGCGGTCATTAATTCCTCGGGCGCCGCCATCATCGGCTTCGCGGACGTCGTCGACTCGCTGGCCGCCATCGAGAAGGTCGTGTTCGTGGAAAAGTCGGTGACGTTCGCCGATCTACTGGCGGCCCTGGACGCCGATTTCGTGGGCCATGAGGCGCTGCTGGCGCGTCTGCGCAACGAGGAAAAGACGCCGAAATACGGCAACGAAGACCCCGCCGCCGACGCCATCGCGCGCTGGCTGGCGGGAATGCTCGACGATTTGTACGCGGCCAAGGAAAACTATCGCGGCGGGCATTACCGCGTCGGCTACTGGACCATGACCAACCACGCCGGCTTTGGCCTGCTGTCCAAGGCGACGCCGAACGGCCGACGCGCTGGCCAGAACTTCACCAGCGGCATCACCCCGGTATCGGGGATGACCCCCAGCTTGACCAAGGCCCTCAATTCGGTGGCCACCTTGCCGTCGCGTCTGCTGTCGAACGGCGTTGCTCTCAACATCAAGTACACGCCCGAGAACGGCAGCAAGATGCTCGACAACTTCATGGCCTCGGTCGAAGCGTACTTCGACGCCGTGCCGGGCCGGCGCGACGGTGGCATGGAGATTCAATTCAACGTCACGACCCACGACACCTTCGTCGATGCCGTGGCCAACCCACAGAAGTATCCCGAGCTGCTCGTGCGCGTGTCCGGCTACACCGCCTATTTCAAGGATCTCAATCCACAGATGCAAAAAGAAATCATCGAGCGCACCGAATACAGCCTGTCGACTGGCCACGCCGTAGAATTCCCGGCTGGGTAGCAGGGGCCAAAGGAGGAACAATCATGCTGGCAAGACTGCGGCGCATTTATTGGAGACTGTTGGCATGGTTGAGGCCTGAATCGCGGCTGCTCGACCTGGTTCGGCTCAAGGCACAGGCGCTCAAGGACGAACTGGAAGGAAAACTGACCGACAAGTTCGTCGAGATTCTATTCTTCAGCATGGAAGTCTCGTTCATCTTGCTCGCCAGCTACCGGCGCAATCTGCGCGGCTTTCGTGGCAGCTACGTGCTGCGCACGGCCGATCAGCGGGTCGCGGCGTCGGCTGTGTTCGGCAATGGCAGAATGCTGGTCAAGGCCGCGGCCGTGGCTTCCCCGAATGTGACCATCACGTTCAAGGATCCGGCGGCCTTGCGTCGCTTTCTGTTTTCCAAGGATCAGGACATTCTTGCCTCGCTCTTGGCCAACGAGGTCGATGTCGACGGTAATTTGAACTACATCTACAAGCTTGGCTTCATGGCGCGCGATCTCACGCGGCGACTAGGTATCGCGTAGGTTCGCCATGCCGGGCTTGCCGCTGATCGTGGACGTCAAGCGCCACAGCCTGGAGGACGGTCCCGGGATTCGCAGCGTGGTGTTTTTCAAGGGCTGCCCCTTGCGCTGTGTCTTCTGCCAGAACCCTGAGGCGCAGAACGCGCACACGGAACTCGCCTTTCGCGCCAATCGCTGCGTGGAGTGTGGCGCTTGTGTTTCTGCCTGTCCTACGCGCGCCGTGGATTTGGCCAGACCTGGCAGGATCGATCGCTCGCATTGCGACGCCTGTGGCAAGTGCGCCACCGCCTGTCCTTCAAGTGCACTGTCGGCGATCGGGCGAACCTATACGGAGAACGATCTCGTCGAACTGCTCATGCGCGACGAACCCTTCTACCGGCACTCGGGCGGCGGCGTGACCTTCTCCGGCGGCGAGTGCACCATGTTTCCCGACTACCTCGCGGCGGTTGCACTCGCCTTGCGGGCGCGAGGGATTCACCTAGTTGTCGAAACCTGCGGCGAATTCGTCGGCGCGACGTTCGTCGAGCGGCTGCTGCCGCTGCTGGATTTGGTCTATTTCGACGTGAAACTCGCCGATCCAGCGCAGCACCGTGCGCACACCGGCCGCGACAACCGCCGCATCCTCGACAACCTGATCCTGCTCATGCGGAACGCGCCAGATCGGGTGCAGGTACGCATCCCTCTTGTTCCAGACATCACCGCCACCGAGGAGAACCTGGCCGGACTCGCCACCTGTCTGCGCGAGCGCGACGTGCGCCGGGCCACCTTGCTTTCCTACAATCCCTTGGGCCGGCGGATGGCCGTCGAACTCGGCCGTCCCGAACCGCCCACACTCGCGCGATTCATGACCAAGCAGGAGCAGACAGCCGCCATCGCCATGTTCGAGGCATTGGTGGTGAAAGATGCCTGCGTCGGACTATAATTGCCGACGTGGCGGCGGCAGAAAGCGACTTCGACCTCGTACTTGCTGCGCTCGAAGAGCGCAAGGTTCGCTATCTTGTGGTCGGGGGAGTCGCCGTCGTTTTGCACGGGTATGCTCGCTTTACGGCGGATCTCGATCTGGTCGTCGCACTTGATCCGTCCAACGTCATCGCCGCCATGGAGGCGCTGACATCGCTGGGCTACCGTCCGCGCGCGCCAGTAGCAGCCTTGGATTTCGCGGATCCGGACAAACGTCGCGAGTGGATCCGTGACAAGGGGTTGACCGTGCTTGGGCTTTGGAGTCCGAAGCATCCGGCAACCGAGGTCGATGTCTTCGTCGAAGAACCCTTCGCCGTCGACGAGGCGCTGGCGCGGGCCACGCGGGCTCGGCTGGGCGAGAATACGATCGTGGTGGCCAGCATTGCGGATCTCATCGAACTCAAGCGCAAGGCCGGGCGGCCCAAGGATCTCGACGACATCGAAAAGCTGCAAGAGATCTTGGCCCAAGGTCGAGGCAATGGCTGATATCAAGCCCCCGGATGGTTGGAGACAGCGCGAACGCGAGCAGCTAGATGCGTGGCTCAAACTCAGCTACAGGCAGCGGCTCGATTGGCTGTGGCAAGCCAAACTCTTCGCCGAGCGCGTGAAGAGAGAGCACAGAGCGGAAGAAGAGAACACAGAGAGCGGGAAGAGAGAGCGATCGTAGATTCGAATCGTTCTTCTCTCTGCGCCCTCGTCCCCCTCCGTGCTCTCTACTTACTGAGGTAGTTGTGGATACCAACCGCAGCCTTCTTGCCGTCGCCCATGGCCAGGATGACGGTGGCGCCGCCGCGCACGATGTCGCCGCCGGCGAACACGCCGGGGATGCTGGTCATGCCGTTTTCATCGGCGATGATGTTGCCCCACTTGTTGAGCTTCAGATCCGGCGTGGCCTGGGTCAGCAGCGGGTTGGATTTGGTGCCGACCGCCTCGATGAACACCTGGCAGGGAATGTCGAACTCGCTGCCCGCGATGGGCACCGGCCGGCGGCGGCCCGAGGCGTCTGGCTCGCCCAGCCCCATGCGTTGGCAGCGCACGGCGCGCACCCAACCGGCCTCGTCGCCCAGAACTGCGACGGGATTGGTCAGCATTTCGAAGCGCACGCCTTCTTCCTTGGCGTGGTGGACTTCCTCGACCCGCGCGGGCATTTCCTTTTCCGAGCGGCGGTAGACCAAGCACGCGGGCTCGGCGCCCAGGCGGCGCGCCGTGCGCACGCCGTCCATGGCGGTGTTGCCGCCACCCACGACGACCACGGCGTTTCCGCGCAGCACGGGCGTATCGGCTTCCATGCCGAGATACGCGCTCATTAGGTTCACGCGCGTGAGGTACTCGTTGGCCGAATAGACACCCTTGAGGTTCTCGCCAGGGATGTTCTGGAACACGGGTAAACCGGCGCCGTTGCCCACGAACACGGCGTGGAAGCCTTCCTCTTTCATGAGGTCGTCGAGAGTCATGGTGGCGCCGATGACCACGTTGCACTCGATCTTCACGCCCATGTCTTGCAGGGTTCTTACCTCTTGATCGACGATGGCTTTGGGCAAGCGGAACTCGGGGATGCCGTAGACCAGAACGCCGCCCGGCCTATGCAGTGCCTCGAACACGGTCACATCGTGGCCGAGCTTGGCCAGCTCGCCCGCGCACGTCAGGCCCGCGGGGCCGCTGCCCACCACCGCAACCTTCTTGCCGGTGGCTGGCGCAATCTGCAGCGTGCGCTTGAGATTGGTGCGGGCCCAGTCCGCCACATACCGTTCGAGGTAGCCGATGGCGACGGGCTTGCCCTTCTTGCCCACCAGGCACAGCTCTTCGCACTGGGTTTCCTGCGGGCACACGCGCCCGGTGATGCCGGGCAAGACGTTGGCGGCGTAGAGAATGTTCGCCGCGCGCTCCAGGTCGCCCGACTCGACGGCGGCGATAAAGCCCGGGATGTCGATGCCGACCGGACAGCCAGCCACGCACTCGTGGTTCTTGCAAGCCAGGCAGCGCTTCGCCTCCAGCGAGGCAATGTCGGGCGGCAGGCCCAGGTTCACTTCGCGGAAGTGGTGCGAGCGCTCGTCGGGCGGGCTCTCGGGCATGGCTTGGCGCTGGATCTTCATTCGTTCGGACGGCTTCATGGCAACCTCAAGCAGTAAGGATGGCAAACAGGAAGGAGTTCGTCAGGAGCTACTGTGCCTTGGCTTCGGCCATGGCCGCTTGCAGCTTGCACTGATGCTCTTCGTCGGTTTTTAGGCGCGCCCATACGCTGCGCTCGTGATCGCGATACGCCGACAGGCGATCGGTCAGTGACGCGAAATCCACCTCGTGGGCGTTGAATTCCGGGCCGTCGACGCAGGCGAACAGGTTCTTGCCGCCCACGGTGACGCGGCAGCCGCCGCACATGCCCGTGCCGTCGACCATGATGGGGTTCAGCGACGCGATGGTCAGGATGCCCTTGTCGCGCGTGACGTTGGCGATGGCCTTCATCATGGGCACCGGGCCCGCGGTGATGACCGCGTTCACGGGCAGCGCCGGATCCGCGATCAGCTCGGCCAGCTTGCCCGTGACGAAGCCGTTATAGCCATAGCTGCCATCGTCAGTGCAGGGGTAGACCGCGTCGCAGATCTCCGCGAGCTCTTCTTCCAGAATCACGTACGGCTTCGAGCGCCCGCCCATGACCGCGGTCACCCGGTTGCCTTTGGCTTTCAGCGCCGAGGCCTGCGGGTAGATGACCGCCGTGCCAACGCCGCCACCCACCAAAACCACATGGCCGAAGTTCTCGATTTCGGTTGCCTTGCCCAGGGGGCCGACCACGTCGCTTAGTGCGTCGCCCTCGGCCAGCGAGCACAAGCGTTCGGTGGTGGCGCCGATGACTTGAATCACCAGCGAAATCGTTCCGCGCTTCTTGTCGCTATCGGCGATGGTTAGCGGAATGCGCTCGCCGCCGGCATAGGCGCGAACGATGACGAAGTGACCTGGCCGGTGCCGGGCCGCCACCCGCGGCGCCTCGACCTCAAGACGGCGCACTTTGGGCGCGAGCCAATGGGATTTCAGGATACGGAACATCTCAATACCTCTTTCAAGCACTGAAAGCGCATGCACTCTACTCCGCGCGGCCGTGCGCTTCCACGCAAATTCGAGCTCTGCCACTCAGCGCATGGCGACGACGTCGGCCCGGTCGACGGCGACGAAATAGACGATGAAGCGTCGCCACGGGTCGTTTTTCGGCTGGTAATGCCCGACCGAGACCGCAACGCGCGGCGAACGCATCGTCACAAGTTCGTTAGGGATCTCGACATGGTCTAGGTCGAAGGCGTCCACGAAATGTGCGCGAACCGAGGCTTGCGTTCGCTCGGCCGCAACCGAGAGCGCGCGGCTGAGGCCTTCATTCGCCGATAACTCCCCCGAGGAAACCTGGCGAGTGACGGCGGACAGGTCGGCTTCCACCTGGGGCAAGGCTTCTGCTCTGGGCAACCCCTTTTGCGCGCGCAGGTCGTCGAGTCGCCGGTGCAACTTCTCGGCGTGGCTTCGCAGATCGCCCGGTTCGAACGTGGCATAGGTGCCGAAGAGGGCGCCCACGAAGCCTTGCCCCGGACCACCGATGACACCTACCGCCAGATGGTCAACTTCAGGATCCAGCAAGGCCTCTCTGCCGCTTGGCGCTTCCAACGTTTCTGAGATCAGACGCGAGGTGGAGTCGGTGCCTTCCATGGACCCGTAAGTGAATTGCCCCACGTGCAACGGAGCCCCCACTTCCCAGCCCGCGCGCAACCCCAGAACGATCTGATCCGCGATCTCCTCCGATTCCAAGCCAGCCAGGGCCGCGAAGTAGTGCGGGGCCAGGCGCCGGGCAGTCTGGCTTTCTGCCTCGGAGAAGCGCAACGCTTTCATGCCCGCCTGGTTGCGAACTTGCCCGATCAAGGACACCAGGTCGGATGCCACCTGCGCTGAAGGCTTGCTAGCCATATCTACATTCGAAGACAGCGATGGCCGTCGATAGCTACTGCCGATCTCGCCCTTGGGCCACACGATCAAGGACACAACGGTGTGGCCCAGCACTCGGCCGGGTTCGAAAGCCGCGATTTGAACATTGGCCGACGTGTCAGATGGGTCAACTTGGCAACGGAGGCTGAATTGCGGCATGCGCACCTTTTCATCTGCCTCGCATCGCCCGAAGCCGTAGGCGCCGCGATTGATCAGTCCCTCGACCCGTTCGGCGCGGCTCAGGACTTCGCCGCGCACGACGACCTGCCCGTCGGCACCCGGCACCATGGCGATCGGATCCACGCGTGCCTGCCGAGGCACTACCACCCAGCTGGCAAGCGCGATGCCGTCGCGCTGACCGAACCAGATTCCGACCAGATGCGGCCCATGGGAACTACCCACCGCCTTTTGCAACCCATCCTTGAGCATGGCAGCCCATTCCGCGAACAGCGCTCGCTCGTCCACCTCGCCGCGAGCTTCTTGGTAGCGATACCCGTGCGTGATCTGAAGGGTGCCCGTCATCCCGCAACGGGCGGCGATGAATCGTTGCAGGGATCCTGCTGGGTGCGCTCGCTTTGCCGCGAAGAAAACGCCGAGTTCGCGTGCCGTGCAATTCGCCGAACTGGACGCCATCAGCAGACCTGGTCGACTTTTCGCCACTTCCGCGAGCAGACCGTTCCAAGGGCCGTCCGCGGTTGCCGGCATATCACTTGCTTGATCCGGCAAGGGTCCGGTGAGATCCCATTTCTCCACATCTGCCCAAGGCCCTTGCTGCGTTCGATCGGCTGCTGGACGCTGGGCCAGGTTCTTCAATTCGTCTCGGCTGGGAAACTGCGCTGCCGACTGCATCGACCCGCAAGCCGAGAAATAGAGGATGGAAGGCCAAATCAGACCGAGGGGAATTCGCGATGCGCGCACGCGGCAACGCTAGCGGCCCCTGGCTTGTTGGGTCAATCGAAATCGAAGATCCCTGCAAGGACACCACCGAATTCGCGGATCGCAACAGACGGGATATGATCGCCCCGGATGGAATTGTTCGTGTCATGACTCGAGGTCACCGTGCTGCCACCGGATGACCCACCCCAGGAAATCGACCGGCGCTTTCGCCTGCAAGGCGAGCGAATCGCCGGCGGCATGGGCATGGTCTATCGGGGCGTCGATCTGTCCACCGGCGAAATCGTGGCGGTCAAGATCTCGTCCGGCTTCGGGTCGCAACTTGGCGAGCGTTTCCAGCAGGAGGCGAACTGCCTGGCCACCATCGCCCATCCGGCCATCGTGCGCTACATCGCGCACGGCAAGACCGCCCAGGGCGAGCACTACCTGGTCATGGAATGGCTCGACGGCGAAACCCTTGAAGACCGCCTCGCGCGCGGTTCCATCAACCTGGGCGCATCGGTGCGGATGATCCGCCGGGTCGCCGAGGCCCTGGCCGTGGCGCACCAGCATGGCGTCATCCACCGCGACATCAAGCCCGCCAACATCTTCCTTCCGGGCAAAGACGTCTCCAAAATCAAGCTGCTCGACTTCGGCATCGCGCGCAGGCTGTTCGACCCGGTGTCGTTACGCCTGACCCAGGCCGGCTCGGCCCTGGGCACGCCCATGTACATGTCGCCCGAGCAGGCGCAGGGCTCGCTCGATGTCGACGGACGCGCGGACGTGTTCTCACTCGGCTGCGTTTTCTTCGAGTGCCTGACCGGATCGCCCCCGTTCATGGCCGACAGCACTACCGGCACCTTGGCCAGGATCACGGCCGACGAAACCGTGGACGTGGACGCGAAATGCGTTGGCGTGCCGCCTCGCCTGACCGAGCTGCTTCGCCGCATGCTGGCCAAGCGGCCCGAGGAGCGGCCTGCCACCATGGTGGATGTTCTGGGCGCTCTGGGCAGCGTCACCGAGGAGCTGAAGACGAGCGGATTCTTCCCCGTGGCCCCCAGGCCGCGCCGCGCGCCTGCAGGCGCGTCCTTGCTGGTGGCCACCGGCGAGCGCCGGCTGGTGTCGGTCATTGTCGTATCGTCGCGCACGCTGCCGGCCCAGCAGCCCCACTTCGATCTGGGCTCGACCGCCGATCTGGGAAACCTGCTCGCGCGCAACCTGTCCGATGCGGAATTCGACGAAGCGCGACTCGATCAGCTTGCCAGCGACATCGCCGCCTTTGGCGCGCACATCCGCCGGCTCGCCAACGGCGCGCTCGTCGTGAGCATGACCGGCGAGGCGCAGTCCACGCCACTCGACCTGGCAGTGCGCTCCGCGCGCTGTGCGCTCAAGGTCAAGCTCGCGCGGCCGGACTCATCGCTGGGCATCAGCCTCGGGCACGCCGTCAAAGAGCTCGAACTGCGCACCGACCATCTCGTCAACAGCGCCGTGCGCCTGGTGAGCAAGCAGCACTTGGGCTCGATCCACATCAGCGAGGAAATCAAGCGGCTGCTCGAGGCGCGCTTCGAAATCGTGGTCGAGCCCGACGGGCGCGCGCGCCTGCTCTTTGAAAAGGGCCTGCGCGAGGCCCCGCGCACGGTGCTAGGCCAGGAGATCCCTTGCCTTGGCCGCGACCGCGAAATCAGGGAGCTGGACAGCCTGTTCGAGGCCTGCGTGGAAGAGCCCCTGGCCCAGGCCGTGTTGCTCAGCGGCTCCGCGGGCTGCGGCAAGTCGCGCGTGGTCTACGAGTTTCTCGAACGCAAGCGTGACAGCGGGCACGGCTTCGCACTGCTCATCGGGCGCGGCGATCCCATGCGGGTCAATGTCTCGCTCGGCTTGCTCGCCCAGGCCTTACGCGGCGCCGCCGGCATCAGCGGCACCGAACCCGACGACGTCCAGCGCAAGCGCCTGCTGGCGCACACCTCGCGCTTCTTGCCCTCGAAGAGCGCGGCAACCACGGTTGCCTTTCTGGGCGAGATCGCCAACATTCGCTTCCCCGACGAAGGCCTGCCGCAGTTGCAAGCCGCGCGGAGGGATGCGCGCCTGATGGCGGATCAGACCATGGCGGCCTGGGTCGACTGGCTAGAAGCCGAGGCCGACCACCATCCGGTCTTTCTACTGCTGGAAGACCTGCACTGGGGCGACTTCGCCAGCGTCAACTACGTCGATTCAGCCCTGCGCGTTCTGCGCGACAAGCCGCTGATGGTGCTGGCCCTGGCGCGGCCCGAGGTCGACGAGCGCTTTTTCGGCCTGTGGCGCGACCGGCACGTGCAGCGTATTTCGCTGCCCCCTCTCGGCAAGCGGGCCGAACAGGAATTCGTGCGCCGGATACTGGGCGACGTCGCGCCCGAAAAGATGGACTGGTTGCTCGATCACGCCCAAGGCAATCCCTTTTACCTGGAAGAATTGGTGCGTGCCGCGGCCGCCGGCGGCGATCTGTCCCAGATCCCGAACACCGTGCTCGGCACGGTGCAAGTTCGCTTCGATGCCGTGGGCGAGGGGTCGAAGCTGGTTCTGCGCGCGGCGAGCGTCTTTGGTCAAAGCTTCCGCGCCGCCGGGGTCAAGGCCCTGGTCGGCGAGATGAACGACGACGACGTCGACCGCTGGCTGCAAATCCTGTGCGACAAGGAAATCCTGTTCTCCCGTCCCGCCGGCGCGGCCCGCCAGCACGTGTTCCGCCACGGCCTTCTGCACCAGGCCGCCTACGCCATGCTTTCGCCCAGCGAGGAAGTTAACGGTCACTTCCTGGCCGGTCACTTCCTGGAAGAGCAGGGCGAACGCGACGCCATCGTGCTGGCCGACCACTTCGAGAAAGGCCAGAAACCCGAGCGCGCCGTCCCCTGGCTGCGAGTCGCCGCCAACCAAGCCATGGAGGTGGACGACCTCAAGGCCGCCCTCGATCGCGTGGAGCGTGGCGTGCGCCTGGGAGCGGAGGGCGACGACTTGGCGGAATTGCGGGTCGTGGAGTCGGAGGCGCGGTATTGGAAAGGCGAGTATGTAGAGGCCGAACGCGCTGCAAACGAAGGACGACAGTGCGAGGATCCTAAACTCGCGCTACGGGCGATGAGCGCGCTTATTGTGGCATTGGGCCCGCAAGCCAAGTACGAAGGAATTGGCAAGCTTGCGGCGGAACTTGAACATTTTCCGAAGCAACCAGAGTTGTTGAATCTGTGGCTCGACTGCAAGTACAACTCGGCAGCTTTTCTCGCGAGTGCAGGTCAATTCGAGCTCAGGGAACGCACGCTGGCATTGCTGGAAGCTGAACGGAACAAGCTGGATCCGATTCTGGTCGGCCGCATTGAGAGCATGAAGGCTCACCTGGCAAGGGACGAGGGCCGTCCTGCGGACCAAGCAGTGGGATTCATGCGGGCCTTGGAGTTCTTCGAGAATGCCGGCCACCACCGGGCCGGCACGGAAGCTCTTGGAAATGCCGGTGTGGCCCTTATGGAGCTAGGCCAACTAGAGCAAGCCGAAGAGCAAATAAGGAAGTTGTGGGCCATTGCGGAGAGGATGGGAATAAACCACTTGCTGGGTGGAATATTTTGCACACTTTCCAATATTCTTGCTTACCGGGGATGCCTATTTGAGGCGCGTGACTTCGCCGAGCGGGCAATCAAATGGAGCGAAGAGAACAGCGAGCAATACTTCCGCATCAATGCATGGCTCTATTTGTCGATGGCCGAGTACCTGGCGGGGGAATATTCGGCTGCGGAACATCACGCTCGCGGCGCTCTGGATCTGCTTAATAACAATCCCTCTATGCGGCCGTTTGCTCAGGCCTTGCTTGCGCGGTCTTTGTGTGGCCAAGCGCGCAAGTCAGAGGCTATGTCGTCTGCCCGGGAAGCATATGCGCAGCTTGATGCGCTTGGCCAAGTACAGGATGGCGAGCCGACTATTCGCCTAGCCTATGCCGAATGCCTGGCGACTTCGTCCGATCTGGCGGTGGCTAGACAGGTCATTACGAAGGCCCTGGATCGACTTAGCAAACAAGCCGGTAGCATCGATAATCCCGAATGGCGCCGCTCCTTTCTAGAACGCATACCCGAGCATCGCCGCATTGCCGAGTTGGCGCGCGAGCTGGGCGTCGAAAGTCCATTCTTGCCGAGCTAAAGGTGGATAAGGCGTCTTCCTAAAGACAAAACGCTAACCCGTCTGTTCGACACTAGTTACAAGCGCGGCCTCTTGCGATAGTGAAGTTTCATTGCACAGACGGGGCGCGATTGCACCATCGGCTCTCAGATCGCGTGATTGCAGTCTGACTCTGACGGGAAACGCCGCCCTCAATTGAGCGGCGTTTCGCCGAAGCGACTAATTGTGGATGTTGCCAGTCGCTCGACCGGCGCTTGCGACAATTACCTCGGCCAGCGGGCGCCGCCGCTACGAACCTTGGTCTTGACCTTGAGTCCTGCTGCTTTCTTCATGGTCCTTCTCCTTGGTGGTGGTTGGGTACCGATGCACTAGCTAATTCTATTGAACCACTCAATTATGCCAATAGCAAGTCAATTGTGTGGCAATTAGACATGTTGTTGACGATTTGTTTGTTTGTTGCGGGATTTCTTCAATGAACTGTGTGATGTGCGTACTATGCTCAATTGCAGTAATTCGCGTTAACGTCAATTGAGTGGCTCGTAGTCAGAAGATTGACGATCGTGTGGTTTCAATTAGTTAATTGATTTCGCTGGAGCCGCTGTCAGAAAAGTGACATCCTACATGGCGCCTTGTTCTATACATAGACACGCATTGCGCTACATGGCTCATCACGCTGGTAGAATGCACTGCGTCGGCGGCAAAAAGAGTCGTTGCGAGCCCCGGCCAGGCGGCTTTTCAGGCTGATCCTGGCCTACCGCCGTGTTTGCCCCTCACCCTCGCCCTCTCCCCGTCGACGGACCGACGGGGAGAGGGGATCGGACAGCGGTCGCTCCCGACGGGGAGAGGGGATCGGACAGCGGTCGCTCCCGACGGGGAGAGGGGACCGGACGGCGCTTGCTCCCGACGGGGCACTTCGGATCTCTCACGGCAACTGCGACAGAAACGTCCTCCCGGGCACCACTATGGGGCGGGACGAACTGAGGGAGCATCTGCCTGCACGTACTCGAGGTTGCGCACTACGGAGATGGCGTGCGGTGCGCCGGTTTGGCGCTGAAAATACTCCAGATGAGCCGGCTGTGATGAATCACTCAACTTGGCCTCGATCATGAGCCACGGGTTCTTGTCTCGAACTACCAGGAAGTCGACCTCGCGCTTCTCCTTGGCGACGGATGGTGTCGACCGAGACTTGAATGTCGTTCGCAAGGTTGCTGTACACGACCGTCCCCAAGCAGAAGGAATGCATGTCGTGACCGCTGACGTGCACACTCGTTGGCCACCGAGACGCGGTCCTCGGTTTTCGCGCACAGCTATGCTACGCGCGCTTCTTCGCGATCCGCGCGACCGCTTCGACTGGCGTGAGGCAAATGGCGTGCTCGGAGAAGTGCTCGAAGTCATCTTTATTTAGGGTGACCACGAGCGGAACGCGGTGGACCATGGCCGCCGCGACGATGTGAGCGTCGCGGATCAGCTTGCCCGTGGCAGGGGACCGCGCAAGGAGTCCGAGTAGCGTTGGTAGCAGCGGCTTCTCTTCGGGCAGAAGCCGGATATGCTCGCGAAAACCGGCCAGGCTTTCCAGCGCCTCAAGCAGTGAAAAGCCGAGTCCGTTGTTGGCCGGCGGGCGGGTGGCGGCCACCAGGAACTCGCGTGCCACCTGAGCCGGAAAGACCAGCCCCTCGTGGCGCTCGATCAGTTCGCGCGCGGCGCGGTGCTGGGTGCGCGCGCGGTTGGACGCCTCCAGCAGCACGCAGGTGTCGACCAGGATTGCGCTATCGGCCATCGTCGTCGTAGATCTCGCTGCGCGACCAAGTCGCGCGCGTCGGGATGTTCACGGTGTGGATCTTGAGCTGTCGGTGACCTGGTTGCCCCGGCTTCTTTTCCGCCGTGCGCGCCTCCGACTCCAGGATGCTCTTGACCTCGCCCTGCAGGCTACGGTTGTGACGCCGTGCCCGCGCTTTCAGTCGCACCACGACCGCGTCGTCCAGGTTTCGGATCAGTAGTGATGCCATAGCAAAACGATAGCATAGCGATCAGTCGATGCCTATCGGTTCGGTGCTGACCCTTATCCCGCGACAAGGCGCCGGCCCAAGGCGCGACGAGGCCGAGCGAAGCGAGGGGAAGCATAGGCATGAGCCCAGGTCTGACGCGGAAATCCGGCGTTCCTACTCCTCGGACGGGCGCTTGCCTGCAAAGGCGGTCTTCAGGTCAGAATCAAATCACTCTGGCGTTCCATCCGTTCGGCGACCTTGCGCGTGCGCGGGGGCCGGGCTATGAATTCACCTTCCGGGCGCGTAGCTCATCTGGATAGAGTATCGGCCTCCGAAGCCGAGGGTAGTGGGTTCGAGTCCCGCCGCGCCCACAAACCAACTCCGGCGTCTTCCACCTCCGCATTGAGAGAGATCACGAGGTGAACTTGAGCCCACACCTACACACCAAAGCCGAAGAAATCGCGACCTTCTGTCGCCGGAACCACATCCGAAAGCTCGCCTTCTTTGGATCGGTGCTGCGTGCTGATTTTCGCGATGACAGCGACATCGACGTGCTCGTGGAGTTCGAACCTGGCCATGTCCCGGGCTTCGCTTTCTTCGGTCTACAGGACGAGCTTGGCCGTCTCCTGGGACGTAAGATCGACCTGCACACGCCCGCCTCTCTCAGCGACTATTTCCGCGATCAGGTCCTACGCGAAGCCGAGCCTGCCTATGTCGCCGCATGATCCGCTCATCGCGTTCAAGCAGATGCGCGACCATGCGCGGGAGGCTATGACCCTGCTCGCGGGCAAGAGCCGGGCAGCTCTGGAAACCGACCGTGTTCTGAGCCTCGCCGTGGTTCGCCTGCTCGAAATCCTCGGCGAGGCTGCCGGAAGAGTCCCCAGCGAGATGCAACAACGTCACCCGAGCATCCCTTGGTTCCATATCATTGGGATGCGCAATCGTTTGATTCACGGGTACGACCGTGTCGATCTAGACATCGTATGGGCCGTGGTCGTTGCCGACCTTCCAACCCTGGTGACGCGACTCGAAGAAATCACGGCCGGTCAGTGATTCGCGTTTTCCCGGCGCCCAGACGACGCAGTAGCCCGTGGGCGCGGAAGTAGTCTCCTCCCCCTTATTGACTGCGCCTACGGCAGGTGGTGAACTTGTAACAGAGGTGATCGATGGCGAAGAAGGGAGAGAAGCAGTCGAACGGCCGCGACGAGCAGACTGAGCTGTTGCGAGGGATCTGGAACGAGATGAAAGGTCTTCGCGGCGAGTTCAAGTCGGAACTCTCAAGCCTCCGCACCGAGCTCGGGAAACGTATCGATGCCGTGCGAACCGAACTCAAAAGCGAGATCCTCGATCTGCGTGGCGCAACAAGTGATCTTCGTCGGGCGCTGAGCGAATCCGACGTAAAGCTTGCTACCTCTGTCACCGAACTGGCCGGCGATGTGCGCGAGCTCAGCCGTCTGCGATTGGCGTGACGAGCACCGCAAAGATCGAGACGATTTTCGCGACCGCATCGCACGCATCGAGAAGCACGTCGGACTCGCGAGCTGAGCGGCTTCAGCCTGTCCGCCGCCGCGGGTAGTGGGTCGAGTCCCGCCCGCCCACAGACCTGCAGATTGCTCATCGGAACGCTGACCGCTTGTTTGCCGGACTCGTACTTCTGAATGCGCAGGTCAGGGCTGTCTTGGTGATCCTATTCCGCGAGCAACTTGGCCAGGGCCTGCTGGAGGTAGCCGAAGGAAATGCGCTCTTGCTCCAGTCGCACGTGGCTGCCCAGCCTATCGGCTCGAAGGTCTTCGAACAGTGCAGCTTCTGGCGTGGTCAGGCGGGCAAGATCCTTGTCGCAGGGGGCAGGTTCGTCGACCCACAGCGACTGGTGGGCGAGCAGGGTTTCGCGATCCATGAGGAAGGAGCGGGCGTTCGGGAAGAAAGTCCGCAGGGTTTCCAGGATGGCGAAGCCGTGGGTGTCGATATCGCCCCAGTAGAATACCTCCCGGTCTTTCAACCAAGGCACCTGGGCCAATCGTTCGAGCCCATAACCCAGGCCGGAGAGGATCATACTCTCGGGAACAGCGGGAAAGGCGAGGCCGTTGACTTCGTTCTCGGTGATGAACACGCGGCGAACCGGTAGCTCGAGCTGGGCAAACTGGGCGGCGGGCGTGGCTAGGTCGTCGAGGCCGTGGATGCGGAGCCGGTCATCGAGGATGCGAAAGCGAATCAGGGCTGGCTTGGAGAGAAGACCGTAACGTTGCTCGAAGGCCTGGGCTCCTACGGCTTGCGCGTCGATAGCCGCTGGCGACAGGGCGAGGTTGAGCAGTTCGGCCAACATCTGTCGACGGCTTTCGATGAACTTGCTGTGCACACCCGGGGCGTCGATTTGTCGGGAATACAGGCCAGGTCGAGGATGGGCACAGAACCACGACACCACGGCCAGGATTCGCTCCCAATCGCTTGCGTGTTCCAGCAGTCCGAGGGGGCGCTTGGCAATCCAGGGCACAAGCGCGGGGAGCGCCTCGCGGGTTGTCTGCACCAGGCGATCGAAAGTCTCGGCCTGGCGCCGCTTGCCAATGAGATCGAGGGCGTCGGCCTCGGTGGGCACCACGAAGGACTGCGGCACGCGGTTGACGCCGAGCTGGCGATGGTTGGTCTCGGCCCAGACGATCTCGTACCCGGCGCCCTGACGATCCTTACTGCTCGCTTCCAGCACGCGGATCCATTCTCGCGCCTCGGCGAAACGGTCGGACAGCTCGCGCGCGTCCGGTCGGGTCGAGCGCACTGGCAGGGGAAATAGAGGCTCGCCTGCGAGCCGCGCGCCCAGGATGCGCCCGCGATCCCAGAGGCGCTGGACCTGGGCGCGAATATCGTCGGGCGTGGTCCAATCCATGCCAATCCTACGCGGTATGGGCCGCACGCTCCTTGCGGTATTCCTCGATGGTCAAATTGCGCAGCATCGAGATGCGGCCGTCATCCGTGTGCACGAAACCGACCCCGGCCACGTGGGGCTCGATGATGTGGATCTTCTGCAAGGGCGTGACGATGAGCAACTGTAAGTTCATGCTGCCGAAGAGTTTGAGGGCGTAGCGGGCCGATTCGTCCGAGCCGCGGCCGAAGGCCTCGTCGATGGCCACGAAGCGGAAAGAGCGCGAGCGCTTCACGCCGCGTTCGAGTCCGAACTGGTAGGCCAGGCTGGCGGCCAGGACCGTGTAGGCCAGCTTTTCCTTCTGCCCGCCGGACTTGCCGCCCGAGTCGGTGTAGTGCTCGTGTTCGCGGTCGTCTTCGCGCCAGCGCTCGGAGGCCGAGAAGGTGAACCAGTTGCGCACGTCGGTAACCCTGCGGGTCCAGCGCCGGTCGGCGTCGCTCGAACCCTCGCGGCCGCGAAAGCGCTCGATCAGCGCCCGGACCTGCAGGAACTTGGCTTCGGAGTAGGCGGCGTCCTCCGACCCGGTCAGCGCGCCCTCGGTGCACGCGCGCAAGTCCTGCTGGAAGTCGCGGATGTCCGCGTCGGTGGTGGCCACGATCTCGAGGCTGATGTAGCGCCCAGGGTTGTAGTCGATGTCGCGCAGGGATCGGTTGATGGCCTCGATGCGCTCGCGGATGGTTTGGCGTTCGCGGTGCAGTTGGGACTGGAAATTGGCCACCTCGCGGATGGCGTTCTCGTTCAGCAGATCTTTGAACCGGGTCTCGAAGCGCGGCAGGTCGTCCTCGACCAGTCGGCGCAGCATCTCGCCGAACTCGGCCGCGGCGTCGATGCGCGCGTCCAGCTCCTGGGTCTCGACGGGGTAGTCCTTGCGATACGCCTCCATGGCCTTGACGATGCGCTCTTCCAGGCGGCGCAGGCGCTGGTCGTGGGAATCGATCTCCTTTTGCAGCCAATCGCGCATGTCCTTCTCGCGCGTGTCGCACGACTCGACGGTCAAGACGTGGTGGCCGAGGGCTTCGTCGCGCATTTCCTCCAGCCGGGGAAAGTCGCGCGCCTTGACCTCGGCGGGCGCGGCGTCGAGCAATTGCAGGCAAGTCTGGCGCTGCTCGGTGGCTTGCTCGTGCTTGAAGCGCGTGGTGGCCAGTTCCCGATTGTCGCTGTCGAGCGCGTTCTCGGTCGCGGCCATGCGCGCTTCAAGCTCGGCCAGTTGCGCTTCCAGGGCGCGCAGGACATCGGAAGCCTCTTCCAGTTGCCGGCGTTCACTGTCGAGGCGCTCGATCTCGCCGACGAGCGGGCGCCAGTCGAGCTCGCGGAAATCCTGGAACGCAGAAAGCTGGTTCAAGTGGGCCGAACGATCTTGCAGCGCCTGCAATTCCGACTGCAGGCCCGCCAGGCGCGCGGCGATTTCCTGCATGCGCGTCTCCAGAACCTCGCGCCTTTCATCCAGGGCGGCCAGCTTGGCCTCGTTGGACCAGCCGAGCACGTAGCGCGAGCGATCGTCGAGGCGATGGCGGTCGTCCTTTTCGTGGCGCCCGCCGCCACCTTTGATTTGGCCGGCGCGGGTGATGGCCTGCTTCTCGCGCCTGAACTGTTCGAGGGTATCGCAACAGACGTGGTCGAAGCGGCGTGCGATTTCGGCCTCCAGCCAGCCGTAGAATTCAGAATCGGGCTTGAGCGCGAGCTTGTGCAAGACCGCTGCCGGCGAGTTGGCGATGTCGGCCGCCCGCTTGGCGAGCACCCGAAAGTAGACCAGCCGTTCGCCGAGTTGCGTGCGATCCACCCAATGCGAGACGCGGGCATAGTCCGCATCGGGCACCAGCAGCGACAGGCCGAAGTTGTGCATGAGGCGCTCGATGGCGCCCTGCCAGGCGTGCTCCTCGGGTCGGACTTGGATGAGTTCACCGACGAAGGGAAGGTTTTCGTCGTTCAGCTCCAAGGCGCGACACAAGTGGGTGCGGATCTCCAGGATGCGCGATGGGATGTTGGAGCGCCGGGCACGCAACGAGGTCAGCTCGCGTTCGGTTTCGCCGTGCTCTTCTTTGAGTTCGCGCAGATCGACCGAGACTTCGGTCAGGTCGTTTTGTACCCGCGCCTGACGGGCGGCGCTGGTTTGCAGCCCCTCGCCGAGCGCGCGGCGGTTGGCCTGGAACGCATCTGGGTTCGCGGGCACCGGCATTCCCACGGAGGTGGCCAGTCGCGCGTACTGATCGCCACGACGGGCGCGCGCTTCCTTTTCCGACTGCTTCTGCGCGATTTCGGCCTTGATGCGTTCGATGCGGTCGCCGCCGTGCTCGGCGATGGCGCGCTTCAGCTCGTCGCGGGAGGCGTGCTGGCCGCGCCGCTCTTCCGACCCAGTCGCGATGCGCGCCTCCAGCTTGGCCAGCTCGCCGTGCAAATTGGCCAGCCGTTTGTCGAGCAGGGCGGCCTTGTGCTGAGCGAACCACGTGTGCAAGGCATTGCGGCAGCCGCGCAGGGATTGCACCGCGGCCGAAACAACTTCGTGCTCTTTGCAGTCGTCGATGATGGGCGCCAGCCGCGCGATCTGGGACTTGGCCTTCAGCACCGCCTCGTGGGCGCGGTTGAGGTCGTCGAAGTGGCGTACCAGCGCGTCGATGCGTTCTTCGACTGGGAACGCCTCGAGCATGTGCTGGCGGACGAAGTCGGTCAGGTTGCCCACCGATTTCATGGACACGGTCTGGTGGAACAGATCTAGGGCTTGATCGTTTTCGATGCCAAAGCGGCGGCGGAACGAGGCCGCGTAGGGCGGGAAGGTGTCGTGCAGTTCGGTCTTGGGCAGGCGGCGCAGGCGCTTGCGCAGATCGCCGATGTCGCTGCCGAAGTTGGCGAAATGCTCGGTGATGGACAGCGCCTCGTCCGAGAGGACGAAAAGGCGCGCGGGCTGGCCTTCCACATCTTTGAGCCAGAACACCTGCGCCAGAGTCACGGTCTGGCCGTAGCCCTCGTTGAAGAAGCGGGCCAGCAGCACCGAGTAGCTGTTGCCGTCGCGCAGGGAAACCGCGCGGGCGGAAAGTCCCGGATCCCCGCGCTCGGTCTTGTAGTGACCGAGGACGTACGAGCGCAGAGTGCGCTCGCGCGTTTCGGCGCCCGCAGCTTTGTTGTAGGCGATTTTCTGCGGTGGAACCAGCAGCGTGGTGATGGCGTCGATCAGCGTCGACTTGCCCGAACCGATGTCGCCGGTGAGCAAGGCATTGTCCCCGCCGGGCAACAGCGACCACACGCGGCCATGGAAGGTGCCCCAGTTGTAGATCTCCAGCCGGTGCAGGCGAAAGCCCGCGCGCTCGTCCGAGGCGGCGAAATCCAGCGCGGCTTGCGAGGGATCGGCGTTCACGGCTCCAAGTCCTGCTTGTCGGCGGCGTGCGCGGCGTAGTCGGCCAGGCGGCGGTCGAATTCGCCCAGCCACTGCGCATCGACGAAGGCCTTGAGAATGCGGCGCACCTCGAACTGGTCATCCTTGCCGCGCAACCGGCGCAGAAAGCCCATGTCGACGATCTTGTTCAAGTGCGCGTCCAGCCGATCCATCAGCCGCGCTTCGTTGGCGGCCTCGGGCAAGAAGACTCGCACCATATCGGCGATCTGCTCGCGGTCGAGGATCAGCCGGGTGGCATCGCCCTGCGCATCCAATTCAGCCAGTTTCTTGCGCAAGAGCGCCAGTACCAGACTGACCTGATAGCCAAGCTGGCGGCGTGGCACCAGGCGCGGCAGTTCCGGTTCGCCTTCAGCCGCGGGGCGCTGGCGTAGGTACGCATAGCCCTCGCTTTCGTCCAGCAACAGTTCGAGTCCAAGCGGTGCCACGTGGTCGCGCACGCGCGCCTGCAATTCCAGCAGCGCTTGCCACTGGGCCGGATCGGCCTCGGCCTGCAGCACGCCCTTCATGAGAGCGATCAGCACGAGCGAGAACGCATTCTTGGGCGGTGTATCTTTCGCAGACTGCTCGGTCATGATGGAAGTGCCTTGGATGGCTCGATCAGCCGCTGAATCTAGGACCGGGCGACCGAGGGAGCAAGCGCGGATCCCGTTCGCCGGCCGTAGATCGCCAGGATAACGTATCCAAGCTCAAGCAGGCTCATCGCGCAACTCGCGAATTTGGCCAAAGGCATCGTGAATGGCGCGCAGGTCGCCGAGCCGCTCATCGAGTAGTTTCCACAAGCGGGCCGTGTCCACGCCAACGTAGTCGTGCACCAGGATGTTGCGCAGGCCGGCCAGACCATCGAGGCGCTCCACGATCGCAGGAGCGACGATGCCCGCGCGCGCGAGCGCTGGCAGGACCTCGCGATATGCGGCAGGCACATCAAGGCCGCGGCCAGCGAGCAGGTGATGGCCGATGTCGAAGATAGCCTCGGCGGCAATGTGCAGGGCTCGCTCAAGCGAGAGGTTTGCCAGGCTGTTCCCGTCACGTTCTTTCGACGGGAGTGTGCGCAGCCGTTCCAGGTCGCGGATGATCCTGCCCAGGTGGGCCAGGCGACTCTGGATCACAGCCTTGCGCACGGTCATGGCGTGGCACTCTCCGGAATCTGCGCGAGAAGGATCATACGATTGCGCTGCTCCTCGTCCTCCGCGTCCCAGCGCGTGCGGCGCACGAATTCCTCTACCGCGGATTCGTCATGCTCGATGACCAGCCTTCCCGTGGTGATCACCTCCCAGCACAACCCGGGTGGTGCGGTTGCCATGTCGACGATGTCGATGTCCACTTTCAGGACACGGCCGACGATGTCCATCACCTTGGCGCGTTCGAGTCCAAGCGGGGGCTCACATAGCACGGCCAGATCCACATCCGATCCAGGTTTCCCCTTGCCAGCCGCACGCGACCCGAAAGCCCAGCAGGCGATCGGCCGGCGTTGCTTCATCGGCGCGCTGGACATGGCCGCATCGACGGCTCTGGCAATCAGTGGATCCACGTCCGCAGGTTACCACGCCCTCGGCACGAGCGATCTTGCGAGGATCTAGGGCCGCGCGACCGAGGGTGCAAGCGCTGCGGGGACGACCTCGAACGCGCCGAGGACAGTTGCGGCATGGTGCAACTGGCGGTCGTAGGTGACCAATGCGCGAGCGTCGGCCAAGGCCGCGCTGGCCAGGTGCAGGCTGTCCGCCGCGCGCAGGGGGGAATGTCGTCCCAGGGCAAAGAGCAAACGCTCGGCCTCGCGGTGGGTTGCGGATGTCAGATCGAGCAGCCGATACTCGCCGGCATGCACGTCGCGAAGAAGTTGGTTGTAGATGCGCCTTGCAGTGGCCGCGCCGAGAATGCCTTCGCGCGCGCGGCGGGCGAGCGCCGACGACAACTCGGTCACCGCCAGCTCCGAGATCAGAAGGTCGCGCCGGCCGGTCAAGGAAGCGTCCAGCGCGTCACTGTCCGTCTCTTGGATGTAAAGCTTCGCGAGCGCGCTGGTGTCCAGATACAGCGGACTAGTCGCGATCCGCACGATCCTCCTCCACCGCATCGGACACGAACGCGCCTACCTTTCCGATGGCGGCCCGAAAACGCCGGTGACTGCGGAAGGCGCTATGCGCTTCGTCGCGCAAGGGCACCAGCCGCGCCACCGGCCTGCCGTGTTCGGTGAGCAGGATCTCCCGGCCCCTGCGCACTTCGGCCACCAGCGAGGACAGCCCCTGACGTGCTTCGCGAATGCCCGCGGTCTTCATGCTCTCGATTATGCTACAGGTAGCACAATCAGGCCACCCGCAAAGGGCCCGGCTCACCGGCTGTAGACCACCAGCGGTATCGTGGCGTGCCGCTCGGCTCCGGACGGGTCGGTCCAGGAAATGCCTTGCCGCTGCTCGTCCTCGATGATCGCGTGGCTGTCGTCGGCGGCCAGGCTAAGGTAGGCGACCAGTTCGGCCAGGCCGCGCTCCAGCGGATGCGATGCCACGAGCTCGCCGAGCGAAACCTGGGTTTGTATTTGCAGCGCCTTGCGGATGCGTTCTGCCAGCTCGGCCTTGTCCACGTAGACCTGCTCGTAAAGCGCGTCGGCCGGAAACTCGGCGGCACCCTCGACCAGGATCTGGTCGGCAATCATGGGCTTCCAGGGCGGCGAGAACAGGGGCCGCTCAGTCGGAAGATCGATGTCAGGTGCCGGCTCGTCTAGCTCCATGAAGGTTCCCTCGGGCAGGCACGGCCGGACCACGAGAGCGTGTTGCTCGATGTTGCGGATCACCTGCATAATCAGCCGATTCTCCAGCCACACCTTGTCGTCGAGGTAGCGGCGCAGTTGCTCGGATAGGCGCGCCACCGTCCGCTGCGCGACCTCACCCGCTTCCAGCCAGTCGTAGTGGACGCGCAATACGCGCTCGTCGGGTTGGATCTTGCGCACCGCCGGCAACGCGCACACCGCTGCCAGCAATTCGGACAGCTCCTCCTGCCGGGACGGCGACATCAGGAAGTCCCAGAAGGCGCGGAAACTCCGGCCTTGGTCCGAATCGCTGATCGCGTCGCGCTCGCCGAACAGCTCGTCCAGCAGCGCGCCCCGGCCGCCCGACCAGGTCGCGATCTTCTCGCGCATGGCCCGGTCGAGGTCGCGGAAGCTTTGCTCAAGCTCGCGGAAGTCTGCCAGCAGCCCATACGCCGTGGTCGACATTTGCACGAAGCGATCCCGCACCTGCGCGGAATCCATGATCTCGAAATCGCCGTCCCGCACGCGCTGGATCTCGGCCGCCAGCTCGGCCTGGCGCCTTTCCAGCTCGGCGAGGCGGGCCTGCGGGTCGGCCCGCGTGCCCTCGACGATCTGGCGCAGAAGCTCGAAGACCGTGAGCAGACGCGACTCGGTGCCGACGAACTGGCGCTGCTGCAGCCCGGCCAACCAGGCCAGCGCCTTCTCGGTGGCGGGCGTCAGGTCGAAGTGCGCCTCGTCGCCACCTTGGGGATAGTACTTGCGCAGCCAGCCTCGCCCTTCAGCGGCCCATTCGTCGAGATACTCGGTCGCGCTTCGCGGAAAGCTGCCCTCGCCCAGGCGCTCGCGCAGGTGGTAGAGGTAGTCCTCGAGTTTCGCGGCCAGTTCTTGCTGCGCAATCGTGCGCAGGTTGTGCGCGATGAAGCTGCGCTGAAGGAAGCTGGCCACCATGGGCGCGCTGTCCGCCATGAGCAGCCGCCAAGCTGGGTGGTTCTTGCGCAGAGCTTCGAGGGTCTGGAAATCCACTAGTGCTTTGAGGTTTCCTTGCGCTCTGCTTTGGCGTCTTCTTTCGCGGCTTCCTTCTGCTCGGCCTTGGCGTCTTCTTTCGCCTTCTGTTGCTTCGCCGCCGCCAGGCGGGCATCGAGATCGCGCTTCCTGGCCTTGTAGAACGTCACCTCCTTGGGGGGCGCCCAGCCGAGACCCGCCTCGGGCGCGGTCGCGCCGCTCTGCTTGAGGCACTCGTCGAGCACGGCGTAGCGGCTCTCGTCGGATTTCATGGCCGGCAAGGTCTTCTTGCACAAGGCCACGAGTTCGGCGGACTTCTGGTCGGCGGCGTAGAATTTCGCCAGCGGAGTGAAGGCACGAAGATTGGGACGTATCGCGATGGAGTCGCGCAGGGCTTCCGCGCCCGGCTCGCTCTTGCCGGCGGCGAAGAGGAGCTCGCCTTTGCGAACCAAGAGGTCGGCGGCGTCATCGGGATGGGCTTCCTTGGCTTGGTCGAGGAACTGCACGGCCTCGTCGATGATCGCCGGGGCCACGGGATGGCGCTTCGCCACCCCTTGGTTGAAGAGCATGGTCACGTGCGAGGCGAAGTCCGAGGCTTCGATGGCGCCGCCAGGAGCGTTTTGGGCACGCGTTCGCATCTTTTCCATGCGCTCGACGAGTTTCGTGTCGTTGGCCGCGGCTGGATCCAGCGGCGCCGGATGCTGCGCGGGCTTGGGGTGGCAAGCTGCCAGCGCGAGCCCGACGAAAAGACCCAGGGAAATTCCATGGATGCGGTTGCTTGAAGGATTGGTCACCGGCATTCTCCTGCGCTTGAAAATCGCGGCCGTGGGGCTAGGGTGTGGGTCATGGTACCCACGGCCCGCACACCCTAGCAGAACGTCGCGCCAGGATCGAGCGGCCCGCGCAGAGCGGGTGACCAGGTAGTCAATCGCCCTTTTCGGGTCTACCATCGGTCTTCTGGCGTCGCTGATGGCGGCAGGCTTTTTCGGCGCCTTGGAGCGATGGCCTATGTCCTATTGGAAGAACTGGAAGCGGTGGTTGGTTTCCGATCCCAACCTGCCCTTGGAGGATCAATTCTTCCAGACCCTGTGCGTGCTGGGCGGGGTCATCGCGCTTTTCGTCATCGTTCCGATCAACTACTTTCAGAATCTCAGCCCGTGGGTGGACCGGGGCGTTGTGGTTTTCGGTCTCGTGTCTTTGGCCACCGCCCGTGCGGCCCGTAAGGGGCGCTACTTCAAGAAATCGTATCTTCTGGCGCTCGTCGTGCTGCTGGACCTCGTCTGGTTTCCCAATGGAGGTTCCGAGGGCAGCATCGGACTGTACTTCTTTTTGGCCGCGCTCTTCTTGGTGCTCTTCTTCAAGGCGGGCCTTCGCCTCGCGGGCATGGCGCTGCTGGTGGCGAACATCGTCGGTCTGCTCCTTGTCGAGTTTACCTGGCCGCAGATTCCCCGGGCCTTCCAATCACCCGTCGATCGTCTGCTGGATCTGAGCAGCGGCTACCTCATCAGCACGTCCCTGTGCGTGCTGATTCTCTGGGTGGTCCAGCGCGGGTTCAACCGGGAAAGGACGCGGGTCAGGGGAACCCTGCAGGCGCTGCAGGCAAGCGAGGAGCGCTACCGCCTGCTCATCGAAAACGCGGCGGACGAAATCTGGACCATGGATTTCGAGGGCCGCTTCACCTTCGTCAGTCCGTCGGTCGAGAAGGTCCGCGGCTACACGCCGGTCGAATTGATGGGCATGTCCCTGGAGGAGGTCTTCGCCCCGGCCTCGGCGGCCGCGCTCCGCGAGGAGATCCGGCTGGTCGTCGCGGCGGCGGCCGGAAACGCCCCGTTCCCCGAGTTCAGCCGTGAGCTCGATGAGAAGTGCAAGGATGGCTCGACCATTTGGACGGAAGTCACCGCTACCGGCATCCGGGGCGAGGACGGGCGCATCGTGGGCATCTTCGGCATCGCTCGCAACATCACCGAGCGCAAGAAAGCCGACAAGGCGCTGGCGGAGCGCGAGGCGGAAATGCGCGCGATTTTCGAAAGCTCGCAGGACGCCATCGGGGTAGCAAAGCAAGGCACCTCCGAGATGGTGAACCCAGCGTTTCTGTCCATGTTTGGCTACCAGAGGGCGGAGGATATCGTGGGTGGCTCGCTGATCGACCTTGTCGCACCGGAATGTCGCGATGGGGTGCTTGCGAACATGCGTGCGCGCGCGCAGGGGGTGGATGCTCCCGCCCAGTACGAGGTGACTGGTTTGCGACGGGACGGCACCAAGTTTCCCCTGGAGATTCATCTTTCAACGTTTGAGCGCGGGGGAAGCATGCACACCGTGGTCAGCCTCCGCGATCTGAGCGAACGAGTCCGCCTGGAAGAAGAGCGCCAACGCTATGAAGCCCGGGCAAGGCGCAACGAGAAGATGGAAAGCTTGGGCGCGCTCGCCGGAGGCGTCGCGCACGATATGAACAATGTGCTGGGGGCTGTTCTTGGCTTGGCCAGCCTTCATGTGGAAGATGCCGCGGAAGGCTCGGCCATGCGCAAAGACATGGAGACCATCGTCAAGGCCTGCCAGCGAGGCGGATCCATGGTGCGAGGCCTGCTGGGATTTGCCAGGGAAACCTTGCCCGAAGAGCGCGAACTGGATCTGAACGTCGTGGTGCGGGAAGCGATGGCTCTGCTGGAACGGACGACCCTGCAGCGGATTCGTCTCGATATGGATCTCGCTAGCGACCTCCGCCACGTAAGGGGAGATTCCGCGGCCCTGGGCCACGCGCTGATGAACTTGTGCGTGAATGCCGCGGACGCCATGCCCGAGGGTGGAACGCTATTCGTGCGGACCCGCAACGATGGTGAAGGTCCGATCCTTGTCGAAGTGGCCGACACGGGCTGTGGCATGTCCAGCGAGGTGCTTGACAAGGCCCTGGATCCCTTCTTCACCACCAAACCCCAGGGCAAGGGGACCGGCCTTGGCTTGCCTATCGTCTTCGGTACGGTCAAGGCCCATCAGGGGAAAATGGAAATTCTCAGCGAGGTGGGCAAGGGGACCACGGTGCGCATGCACTTCCCGGCCTGCGAACCCAAAATCGAAGAGCCCAAGCCGGCGGAGGATGCGCAACCCGCGCCACCCGCAAAGGCGCTGCAGGTTCTTGTTGTCGACGACGACGAACTTCTCCAACACGCCATGCGGCGGCTGCTGAAGAACCTCGGCCACGCCGCCACGTCTGTTCTCGGAGGAGAGGCTGCCCTGGCGACGATCGAGATGGGGTTCCGCCCCGACCTGATCATTCTGGACATGAACATGCCAGGCATGGATGGCGCCGCGGCGCTGCCGCGCATTCGCGCTTTGTGCCCCACCGTGCCGGTGCTGATCGCCACGGGCCGCGCCGATCAGGCCGCCATCGATCTGGTAGAGACCCACGCGTACGTCACGCTGCTGCCCAAGCCCTTTGATCTTGGAAACCTTCGCCGAGTGCTGGAGCACCTGGTGAACTAGCGATCTAGGGGATGCTTCCACTTGAGTCCGGGAAAACGGGCAAACCCCCGGTCTGCCGTGATCAGTTCGGTCCCCTTTTCCAAGGCCAGTGCTGCCAGGTAGGCGTCTGGAATGTCGTTGCCCTTCGCCTCGATCTTCCGGCAAAGGCCAGCAAACAACTGCCAATGGCGATTTCCGGGTTCCATGTCCGCGTGGTTTTCCCGTTCCAGAAGCGAATCCAGGAACGCCAAAGCCAGGTCGAGCGGTGTCGGCACCACGAAGATCCGGCGGTTCGTGACGATGCGGAGAAAACCACTTCGGACAATGGTCGGAATGGAATAGTTCCCGGCCGAGGTGGCCAGGGCGTCGAGGAAGCGAGCATATTCCTTGTGCCGTGGGCTGCCGAGGCGGTGGGCACCGATGAGGACATTAACGTCGAGAAGGGGCATCCCGCTCCGCATCCATCAGATCTGCCAGCGCCGAATTGTCCGAGAGGTCCACCCCGGGGGCTGGTCCCCCGCCTTTGAAGACAACCAGCTTGAACGGCTTTGGGGTCTTGAGGGCCTGCTTCTGTTGAAACAAGGCGCGCAGACCGTCCTCCATCACCGCGGTCAGGGTCAACCGGTGCTCGGCCGCGAAGTGTTTGGCCTCTTTGTACAGTTGGTTGTCCAAATCCAACGTGGTTCTCATGCATAAAAGCATATTAACCATGCATAAATATGTCAAGGTCGTGGCAAGGTAGAGCCGGGCCATCCCCGGCGTGGCCCGCCTGTCTAGATGGAACGACCTTCGTGCCGGGGCCGCACCAGGGAAGGCCACCAGCTCACGCCGAGCACGAGAGCGATGAAGAACCAGATCGCCACGGGCGCCCACGGATATCCGGGGGGGGCGTAGCTCAACTCGATGAGATTGGGACCAGCCCGAACCGGTAGCCCGCGGAAAAGAAAATCGGCACCTTCAACAGGGATCTCTTCCCCGTTCACTCGCGCACCCCATCCCTGCGCCCAGCGATCACTTACCAGCACCCAGCCGTCCCGTGGCGCTTCAAGGCGCAAGATCATCGCCTCAGGAAGATAGCGATCCAGCGTGACGGCAATCCTTGCTGCCGCGGGGGCTTGACTCAGGCGGCGTAGCTCCCCGTCAGCGCACGCCCTGGGTTCGATCATCATCGAACGCTCATGCACGACAAGGGGGGCTGCCCCAAGTTCGTTCGTGCGTTTGACAAAGGCACGAAAGGCCTCATCGCAGGGGGGCAGTCGAACAGGCTCCGAGGAAAACCAGAAGCGATTCCCCGTCGTCACCGCTGAGACAAGGATGGGGTTCTTGACCCACTCCTGGTGAATGCTATTGCGAAGGCCGCTGTAGCTACGAAGAACAGCTTCCCGCGCGAGAAGATGGCGATCGTCGTAGGGGCCGTCCTTGGACTGGAGGATTCGGTTGGCTCCGTCGAGGCGTAACAAGTCGAACTCGCTGCGCCGCTCACGCGCGACTTCAGCCCATCTGCTCCTGCGTTCTTCTCCCTCCGCTCCCAGCGTAGTGGCCAGTCCCACGCCGAGGACTGCATCGCAGGCGGCAAGTAGCACCAATGCGGTGAGGACCAAGTCTCGTCTTCTTGCCACCCGATCAAACAGCGCACCCAGCGCAACCAGAGTCGGGCCGCCCCACGCGAGCAAGAAGTGGACGTCGGCGGATCCGTGAACAACCGGGCGAACCCAGTCCAGCGCACCTAGATAAGCGACGCAGGCTGCAGCAAACGCAAGCGCGCTCGCGCCGGCAAATCGCCAGCGCGCGTTGGCGCTCGGGGCGGCAGACACGTAGTCGCGAATTCCCAGCAGCGCAAGCACGCCAAACAGGAAGATGGTGTAACCCCGAAAGAGCGATGGGTGGCGAAAATAGCGAGTCAAGGGAACCCAGTCATAGATCCATCCGCGCACGGGCAAGTCACGACCCAGTGAGGCGGTGAGCGCGAAGGCGGCGGCAGCCACAAGCATCCAGCGCAGCCCACTGCGAGGGCGGAAAAGGAGCGAGAAGATGGCGAACACCAACACCAGCCCGCCCATGTACCAGCCGCAGGATGATATGTCCGTGTACGCCCAGAGCCTGCTGTACGGACTTGTGGCCAGGAAAGGGCTTGCAAATGTCAGAAGCGCTCTCGGATGCATGGCATTCGAGAAGACAGCACGCTCGCGCGTCAACGTGCCCACGCGATCCGTAAAACCGCGCCCCTCGTGGAAGAAGTTGAAGAAGGTGGGGAGCGCGATGACTGCGGCGATCAAGAATACAAGCGCGCCAGTTGCCGTCAGCAGGCCAAGTTTCCGCGTCCAGACGGTCCGGGTGCCCTTGTGTTCTTCACGAACGAAAACGCGAAGAGCGATCCAGAATGCCAAGAAGACGCCATTGGTGAAGAGAACCGCGGGATATCCCCCGAGTGCGGACAACCCGAAGAGGACGCCCGCCTGCGCGGCCGCCGCCCAAGAGGACTTCTCCAAGGCAACTTCGATGCGCCACAGGACGAGCGGAATCCACGCCCAGGAGAAAAGTACGGGAGTGTGCTCCGCGTGCCCCACAAAGAAACCCGAGAACATCAGACCGAGAGCGACGACCAAGGCTCCGCGAGCCGGCACTCCCCACCGTTTGGCCAGCACCAGGACTCCCAGACCGAACAACAACCAGATCGCAAACCAGTAGGCGAGAAAACCGTGCAGGGTTGGGCCAAACAACCATGCCATGACAAGGATCACCGGGCTGTGCGCACCGTATTGGGGATCCATGAAGTCGGGCTCGCCGGCATTTGCCCATGGGTTCCACCACAGCAGCCTTCCATGCCTCGCAAAATCGGCGATCAGCATGTGGTAGGGAGCCAAGAGGCCCTCGGCATCCCAGATAGGAAAGGCCTGCCCGCTCAGGAACCGGCGAACGGACAAGGCGAAGACAACCAGTACCGCCAATGTTGCCAGTGCGTAGGGATGGCGGCGGAGGAATTTTCTGATCATTGGCTAGGTTCCATGCGCAAGATGTGTGCGGACTCTATCCCAGCCCCGTCCACGGAATCAAAGTGGAATGGGATTCCTTCTTGAATCAGGAGTGCTAATACGGTCCGCGATTGAGTTGCTTCCAGCGTTTGCTTCCGCCAAGGAGCACGACGGCGATCCCGCCCAATTCGAGGATCCAGTTCAGCTTGAGCAGGAGGATTCTCTCTCCGAGCAAGCGATCCATGTGGTGGAAGGATGCGGCGCGAACGAGCACGAAGACCGCGATGATGATGAGGCCGAGTCCGGCGATCTTGGTCGAAGCGGGAAAGGGCCGCGCCACGCGGAAGAGAATGGCCGCCAAGATCGGCAGGCTTATCGCCATGGCGGCGATGAAGGCGACTTGGTAGGTACGGCGGACCCCGTACCAACCCTGTTGTATGGCGCACCTGCGAAAGAACTCGGTCATCGCGGTTTGCAGATCGAGCTGTTTGTTGAAGCATAAGAAAAGCAGGATCCAAAACATCACGGCCCAAAAACGCCGTTCCTTGCGTCGTAAGGCGTCCGCTTGGGCGGAGAATCGGCCGCGCAGCCGATAGCACGTCCAAGTCGCGGCGGCGTAAGCCACGACCGTGAACCAGCCCATGAAGGTCGGATCGCCGATGCCAGGCGACCAATGGCCCACCCACCCCGTTGCGTCGGGTATCGGTTCCATATCGGCGAGAGCGAGGAGGGGCACCATGGCGAGTAACTTAACTCAAGGAAACCTATCTCCCTACCGTAACGCCGTCGATTCTGCCGGCGGGTACGAAGGCCTCGCGACGGCCGAGGACGAAGGTGCTACGGTGAGCAGGTTCCGACCGTGCAGTCTTGGCCCGTGGACACGATCGTTGCTACGTCCGCGGGTGTGCCGCTGCACGATGGGTCGAGCTCCACGGGGTCTCCCCCTGTGCAAGTCACGATCGTACCAGAATAAGTAACCGGATCGACGCCTTCGGTAGCCACGATTGCCCCGGAGGCATCCTTTACCGTGAGGACATCCACGGCGTTGAGCACGTCATTGCCGGAATATTGCATCGAATAGCAAGTGAGGCCTCCATGAGTCACGGTGACGGTCTTCAAGTCATTCGAATAGTCGTCATTCCCGATCCACTTAACCCCATTCGAAAAGCAAGTGTTCTCGCTGTTGGTGGCACCATCCACTTCTTGATAGACACAAGCACCTGTGCCCACACATCCGGCGGTGAAGAGTTTGCTCAGACAGCTCGGTATCACGCAAGTGCCCGTCGAGGTGCTTCCGCCAGCACCCGCGCTGGTGCCACCCGTCGCCGTTGCAGTAGCTCCGCCTGCCGCCGCTCCGCTGGTTCCTCCAGCGGCATTCGCGCCACCGGCACCGCCGCCGCCCGTGGCTGTTGCGCCGCCGGTTGCGCTGGCCTTGCCACCGGTACCGCCACTGGCATTCTTGCTATTGCTGCTGCAACCCATTGCGATCGCAAATTGACCAGCGATGATTAACAGTCCTAGCTTTCTCATTGTTTCTCCTTCATCGGTAACGACGACCTCTACGAGCCAGGACATCCTGGAGTCATGGCGTCGCAAATGCAACAAGTGTGAAATCGCGGAGGAAATTGCTCGTCACTTCATTCGGCGCGAGGCCTTTCCTCGATCCGTGCCCGGTCGCTTGCGCGTAGGATCGCGGGCCGGCTTGGCGCTGCCCTCCAGCGCCGCGCGCAGCCTGGCGGTGACCGTGGCGCTCTGGACCTGTGCCTTGTTGGTGCGCGACCGCAAGATGGCCGTCGACAGCGCCTCGCGCACGTCGGGGTGCCGCGCCTGCGTGCACTCGACCTCCAGCCAGGAGGCGCCGCGCTCGTCGCCGCCCACTCCAACCGCCACCATGGCCAGCGTCGGCGGCAGGGACAAGAGCAGGCGTCGCCGATTGTCCGAACGTTCGGCCGACCGCGAGGCGCCAGCGACCGTCGCAATCGCGCGCGCCAGGTAGTCGAGCAGCGGCGGCAGATCCCCGAGCGTCGCGAGCACCTGCCGGTTCGCAAACACCTCGACGACCAGCGCGGCGGTCCCGAAGCACCGCTCGCGATCCTCGTCGTCCAGCCAGCCGAGCGCGCGGGCCACCAGCGCGTCGCCGCCGCCCTCGCGCAGCGCGAACGAGCTGAGCGCGTCCAGGGTGCCCAGGCGCACCGGCACGCGTTCATCCGCCGCAAGCTCCGCCAGCGCGGGCCACGCCTGGTCGACGTCCAGTCCGGCTCGGAGCCGCCCCGCCCAGCCGTACGCGGCCGCGATGGGCAGGAAAACCTGAGGCGTGTCGGGGGCCGCGTCGTCGGCGCCCAGGCGCGACAGGAGTCGCCCGACCGTCCCAGGCAGCGCCGCCATCTCGGCACCAAACGCGGCCGCCAGGCGCAGGTTCGGACGCGCGTCGTTTCCGCGGCCGTACCGGCACATCAAGTCCTCCAGAGCCGAGGGGTTGCCGGCGAGCGCCGCGCGCAGCGCCAAGCGCAGGTCTTCGTTTTTCAGTCCTTCGTTCGTTGACGCTGATGGTGATTGCGACATGGCGGGTGGGAGGGTAGCGCGGGGCGAGTGCCGTTTCTACCGCATGAACGTGGCTGCCTGGTTGGCAACCCTTCACCGCGTTCCCCAAAGCCCAGGTGAGCCCAAAAATCGAGGGTATAGAAGAGCGGCAGACCAATCGAGTTTTGCTGTCCGAAGATGGTAGGCTCTTGCGGACCTGACATGGCAAGGCAGCACACGCGGCGAAATCGCGGCCGGATTGGCCGGGGGGCGCTGTTTTCCATTTTCTTGCACGCGCAAGTCGTGGTGCCGCTGGTGGTCTGGGTGATTTGGTGGGGCAAGCCTGAAGACAACGAGGTGGGACTAAGCTTCGAGTCCATCAAGGACGACGAACTGCCGCCAAACCTGCCGGCCATTGAAAAACCGGCGGAGCCCACGAAGTCAAGGCAGGCAACGAAACGGTCCGACAAGACCGAAAAGCCGGTCGTCGCCAAGCCGCCCAAGCCCGAAGCCATGGTCGAGCGCGAACGTGCTCCAGTACCGCTGCCACCCGAGCCGGTGGCGCCCAAGCCCGAAGAGAAACCCGCGGCGCAGCCGGAGGAATTGCCTCGGCAAAAGATCGTCGACCTGGACATGGGCAAAGAGGTTGAAGAGCAGAAGGACGCCAAGTACCTGGCCCAGCGAAACAACCGCGCCGAACATGAAACCCGCGCCCGGCAAACCAACCTCGAAAAGGATCAACAGGGAAAACTCTCAGAGCCTGCCGACGACAAGGACAAGATCGCGCAGCTGGAAGACAGGGAGGCAAAGCCTGGCCAGCGCGCGCAGCAAGCCACAGGCGAGGAGTCAAAGGCGACGAGTGATCTCCGATCCACCTTGTCCATGCGCGTGCCCGGCTTGGAAAAGGCGGGCGCGCGGGGTGAGCCGCTAGCGGAAGATCCCGATGGAATGTTTTCCAAGATGGAAGCTGCCTTGCGCGGGTCGGAAGGGGCGCGTCGTTCTTCAACCATGGCCGACCCTCCCCATTTGACCAAGCAAGGCTACGCCTCGACGTTTGGCGACGACGCCGAAATGGTGGCGGTGGCCAAACAGGAAAGATCCAAACACAAAGGGAAATTCACCGCGCGGAATGAGCGCGTCTTTTCTGCGCTAGAGAATTTCATCAATGAGGTCACCCCCGGCAACCAAACCGAGCTGAATACCCGAGCTGCCCCGTTCGCCCAATTCATCGCGCGCATGCACCGACAGATTCACGAAAAATGGGCATTTGGTTTCCTGACCCAAATGGATGTGTCGTTCCGGGACAGCCCCATGAACGACCTGAAATTGGTCGCAAAATTGGAAATCGTCTTGGACGGGGAAGGCAACGTGGACAAAATCGCCATGGTGCGCACGTCAGGGATCACCGGCTTCGATGGCGCCGCGATCAGCGCCGTGTACGCAGCCGCGCCCTTTCCCCCGCCGCCAACCGCGATTCTGTCGGGGAATGGCAAGGTCTACATCCACTGGAAATTCCATCGCAACGGCGACGCCTGCGGCACCCCGGGCGTGAATTACTTCATCCTCGACAACGGCGACAAGAGTGGCGGCAAGAAGTATCCGTCCCCAAGCCCCAAGCACGCCAGCGGAAGTCATCGCGGCCCAGCTTTGGACTATTCCAGAGACGCGTTCCACCAGCCTCCGCCCAACGCAACATAGAGTGCGACCGTGTCTTGGAGTCGCTGCGCTTGCGCTTGAACATAGGCCAGCGTTGCCTGGTGGTATTGCTCGTCGGCGATGAGAACTTGAAGGTAGGTCGCGATTCCCGTCTGATAGTTGATATGCATCAGCTGGAAAGCATCCGATGCCGCATGGACCGCGTCGGCCTGGGCGCTCAGAGTCTCGGCATCATGCTCCACTGCCCGAAGAGTATCCGCAACCTGCGCCAGCGCGCTGAGTACTGTCTGCCGATAATTGGCCAAGACGGCATCGTGGGCCTCGATGGCCGCCTTACGCTGGTACCAGCGCGTTCCACCATCGACAATGGGCCCTGCCAGATTCGCGCCAAGGCCCCAAAACAGGCTATCCGAGCGAAAGAGATTGCCCACGGACGTGCTGTTCAATCCCACCGCCGCGTTCAGGGTCAAACTCGGAAACATAGCTGCGGTTGCCACGCCGATCTGCGCGTTGGCGCTGATGAGCTGCGCTTCAGCGAGCAGAATGTCGGGGCGCTGGTGCACCAGCTCCGATGGCAGCGATACGGGCAGGTTCTCGGGAAGCTTGAAATCCTTGAGATCCAAGCCGCGTCTGCCCGGCGTTGAGGAAAAGTCGGCCGGCGCCCGCCCCAGTAGCGTTGCGAGCAAGTGGTTGGCCTGATCGATCTTCTGGCGAAGCGGCGGCAAGGTGGCCTGGGTGCTTGCCAGTTCGCTCTGAAGACTGAGGACATTGGAGAACGGCACTGTGCCCGCTTCGGCCTGGGCCTTGGTGATGCCTACTTGGTCCTTTTCGAGGAGTATCAGATCCTGCGTTGCCTGAATCTGCGCGCGATAGGCCGCTTGCGCAATAGCGGTATTGACAATATTGCCGGCCAGCATGATGTACGTACCCATCACCTTGTAGCGCTGAGCCTCCATCTGAGCCTTCAGCCCCTCGATTTGCCGGCGCTGGCTGCCCCAGATGTCGAGGGTATAATTCACACTTGCCGAGAGCGTAAACAGATTGAAGACGCCACTCGGTAACGTCGAGCCGATGAGTCTCGGATTGGACTTCTGGCGGCTGGCGCCCACATTGCCGCCAATTTGCGGGATGAAGACCCCGTAGCCCGCCTGAAGGATGTCCTGACTCTGTCGAAGCGTGGCCTCGGCCGCCTGAAGCGTGGGATTGTCGGCGATGGCCACGACAATGAAATCGTCGACCTGCGAATTCTCGAAGAGTCTCCACCAGTCTGCGGCGACCTGCTTTGCCTCCACGAAACGCTGCGCTTGATTTTCGGCGACGACGGTGGCCTTGGGGATCGGCGTGGCCGTGTAACTGGGATTCTTGGGTGCTTCGGGGCGTACGTAGTTGGGTCCGACGGCACAGCCGGCCCCTGCCAATGCTAGGGCGAGAAGACACTTCCGGCACAAGTGTCCTGCGCGCATCCTTTTCACGGGCTCTTCACCAGCAGCGTGGACGGCTGCTTCGCCCCTGGCTCGCCAGCATATTGCAACAAGGGTGATTTCAGCCGCAACGAACGAGGCGCGGACAACTGAGCGGCGTCGCGCGCACCGATGTAGACGTCCACCATTTCTCCCGGATACACTTCCACATCCGCGGGGGGCTCGAATCTGAAGATGGCCGGAAGCACGCGCAGATCGACCTTTTCGAGTCGTTGGTCCGAGAGTTCTATTTTTGGGCTGACGTACGGTTGTAGCCGGACGAATTCGAGAGGGATCGTCGTGGTGGTACCACGAATCGACATCGTGGCCACCATCTTGTCCGCCGACGGCAGCTTGGGAATGAGGATCTCGTCGACATAGCAACGCACACTCATGTATCCGCTCGATTTGCCGGTGCCCATGACGATGATGGGGCCAAGGCCTTGCGTGTAGGTCCCATAGGCACCCTGCGAAGACACGAAACTGCCCAGAGCCGCCTGAATCGAAAGGATCACGCCATCCGTCGGCGCCCGCACCGTGTATTTGCCAAGCAGCTCTTTGGAAGCAGCCCAGGCCTTTGAAAGCGATGCGACCTGCCGCTTCTGGTTCTGAATGTCGAACGTCCAAGCTCCCGCCTTGGTCAGATCGAACTGCCGGGTGACGACATCCAGGTTCGCCTTGGCCACCTTAACCGAATTGCGGACGGTATCGAGCGTGTCCTTGCTAACCGAGCGCGGCTCCAGGTCGAATGAGTGCTGTTGCTTGTTCAAGGTGTCCTGGGCACTTTTCAGACTGGCGGTCGCGAACTCGACCTGGGCGCGCGCGACATCGAGATTCTCCTTGCGCGGTTGGGCTTTGAGTTCCTGGAGCAACGACGACGCAACATCTACTTGCGCCTTTTGCTGGGCGGTGGTCGCCCGTTGCACGATATTGTCGATGACCAGCAGGGGCATTCCCGCGTTTACGGTTTCGCCTTCGGCGACCAAAATCTCGCGCACAGTGCCGGAGACATCTGGGTAGATGTTGATGTTCTCGCCGTGCGCTTGGTAGCTCTCGATGATCCCGTTGGCAAAGATCCCCTGCGCATAAGGATTCGATGCGGGCTGAAAGACGGGTGATTGTGGCTTCGGCGGTCGCGCGTAGACATACGCACTCGTCAATGCCAGCAGAACGCCGACGCCTACCAGAGCGAAGATAATCTTATTGCGCATGGACTTGGCCTTTCTCGATATTGGTGACCTTGCCGTCTTCCATCTTGACGATTCGGTCGGCGAACTCGGAGATTCGGTCATCGTGCGTAACGATGATGATGCAGCGTTGCGCGTTCAAAATGTCTCGCTTGACGAACTCGACGATCTTCTTTCCCGTATCGCCGTCGAGCGACGCGGTCGGCTCATCGAGCACCAGAATGTCCGGTTTGCTGACGATGGCGCGGGCGATGGCGACGCGTTGTTGCTCTCCGCCGCTCAGTTTCTGGGGCGAAAGGCCGGCGCGCGGGGCGAGCCCTACCTTTTCGAGGGCCGCAAGCGCCTCTTGGATGGCCTCGTCCCACTTGCGCCGCTTGAGGATCAGCGGTACCGCGACGTTTTCGACGGTTGTGAGTTTTGGAAACAGGTGAAAGTCTTGGAAGACGAAGCCCACGGTGTTGAGTCGCATCTCGGCCAGCTTGTCGGCCGACAGGCTCCAAATGTCCTGATCCTTGATCTTGACGGTGCCCTGGTTGGGACGAAGGATCCCCGAGAGCATGCTGAGCAAGGTGGTCTTTCCGCTGCCCGATGGCCCGACAATGAACAGCATTTCCTGAAAGTGGGCTTCGAGCGCCACGTTTTGAACGGCGTTGGTTCGCGTCTCGCCTTCGCCGAACCATTTGCTCAAGTCTTTGGCTTCGATGGCGTTCAAGTTCAGCTCCGAAAGATGTCGAAGGGCTCGATTTTAAGCACGCGCCGAACCGCGATGTAGCTTGAGATCGCGGCGATGACGAGAACCATGCCGAACGCTAGGGCAAGATTTCCGAAAGTGATGATGGAGGCATAGTCTGGCACCCGCAGCCTCGCCAGCGCGATGAGGATGGTGCACAGTCCGATGCCCAAGCCGTACCCCGCGAGAGCCGTGAGTCCCGCTTGGAATAGCAGCATGTAGACCAACTCGCGCCCCTTGGCCCCCATCGCCTTGAGCGCGCCGAACCTGTCGAGGTTTTCCAATACGAAGGTGTAAAACGTCTGGGCAGAGATCGACAGACCAACGATGAAGCTGATGACGGTCATAATCAGGATATTGGTGCCCATGCCTGTGTGGTACTTGTAGAAATTGGTAATCCGTTCGATGAACTCGTCTTCCGTAAGGGCCTCGTATCCCAGCTTGTTGATCTCAGTCTTGATGCCCGGGATCGCATCGGCGCCGGTGGGTTCGATGAGGATGTAACTGACCGTCGAGCGCAGCGATGGGATATACTGAATGGCCCGGCTAAACGTCGTGTAAAGGGTTGGGATTCCGAACAACCCACTTGCCGGAACCTTGGCAATACCAACAATGACGCCTCGGTTATCGTTGATCTCGAAGGTTGTTCCCATCTTCGGATTTTCCAGCTTGGGAGACTCGGCGTCCTGGACGAAGACGAATCCGTTCTCCGCGTAGATGTCCTCGATGTTGCCCTCGATGAGTTCCGGCCTACCAAACAGACTGCTGTCGTCGAGCCCGATGATCGACACGCCTTGATAGGTTCCATCCTGCAGGCGCGCGAGCCCAGCGCCGAGATACAGAGGTACGGCGAATTTCACGCCCTTCATGCTCCGGGCCGCGTCGCGCATATAGTCAGGCATTGGGATGCTACTGGCGACGCTGGTCACGGATCGGTCCATCACCCAAACCTTGGAACCGGTGTTGGTCACGGTGGCGGATGCCTTGCGCATCATGCCCGCGAACATGGAGGTTTGTTGGATCATGAGAAATACCGAAAATGTGATTCCAATAAGCAGCGCCGCGAACTTGCCCTTGTCGTTGACGAGCAGCTTGTAGGCGATCTTCAGGATTCCTGTCATGAATCGCTTTCCTTGGTCTCCAATATTTGGTTCCCAGGTAAGAGCAGGAAACGTGCCGTGCGCAGAGCCCCGCAAACCCGCGACAAGCTCGACTACTCAAGACGGCGTCGCTCAAAATGATGGCAAAGCAGCACCCCAATCTTCGCGAAACGACTGCGAAAACCGCTTCTACCGCTGGCGGCATGCCGCGTGCAGTGACGCCAGGACCACCAGCGAGTGGGAACGGGAAGCGCCATGCCGAAACAAGATCCAATCGAGCCACCCAACGCTCCTTCGCCGGGGACGCTGCGCGGGCTTGATTGGCTCAATTTTCTCCTGGCCGACGTACGGACTGGCGTGGGCCCGTTCCTCGCGATCTATCTGGCCGCCCACCTGTGGAACGAAGAGCGCGTCGGGCTCGCGCTCACGGTCGGTGGCATCGCCGGGATCCTCACGCAGACACCGGCCGGGGCACTCGTCGACTTTCTTCGGTGCAAGCGAGCGTTGGTCGGTGCAGGCGTGGCCGCGCTGGCCGTGGGGGCGATCGTCATTGCCTTCTTTCCAAGCTTTTGGCCGCTCATGGGCGCGCAGGTCCTGATCGGCGGCACGTCCAGCATCTTCATCCCGGCCATTTGTGCCATGTCGTTAGGGATCGTAGGAAGTGCCGCATTCGATACCCGCCAAGGCCGCAATCAGGCGTTCAACTCGGCCGGCAACGTGACCGCCGCCCTATCTATGGGCCTTCTCGGTTACCTCATTTCCAACAGAAGCATCTTCTTCTTCGTCGTGGCACTTTCGATCCCCACGCTTCTCGTTCTGCTTCTGATCAAGCCCAGCGAAATCGACTACGATCTCGCCCGTGGCGCAAAAAGGGGTGAGAAAGGCGCAAAAGCCGAAAGCGTCTGGGTTCTCTTCAAAGACCGTTCCCTGGTCATCTTTCTGATTTGTGCGGTGATGTTCCATTTTGCCAACGCGGCCATGCTGCCCCTGCTCGGCGAGCAACTGGCAAAGGGACAGGGCCGAAGCTCGATGCTTTTCATGTCGGCTTGCGTGGTCACAACCCAGTTCGTGATCACGCTGCTCTCCTCCTGGTCGGGACGGAAGGCTGGAACGTGGGGCCGAAAGCCGCTTCTGCTGATCGCGTTCGGCGTTCTTCCAGTGCGTGGCGTGCTTTACACACTTACGTCGAACACGGTCCTGCTCGTGGCCATCCACGTCTTGGACGGCATCGGGGCGGGGATCTTCGGTGTGGTATCCGTGCTCGTAATTGCCGATCTGACCCGCGGCACAGGCCGGTTCAATCTCACCTTGGGGGCCATCATGACCGCCGTCGGCATCGGCGCCTCCTTGAGCCAGGTCGTCGCCGGCAGCATCGTTCACCACGTGGGCTCTCACGCAGGTTTCCTATTTCTTTCGGTGGTGGCAGCGATTGCGTTCGTCATTCTCTACTTTGTCATGCCCGAAACTCGCAACACGGTTCTTCAAACTGACTGAGACAGTAGGTCAGATTGATGGAACCGCCCGGTCTTCCGCACCCGCGTGCGCATGTAAGTCCCTGAACTCCTTGGCGCCAGCCTGTCATCCTGGAGCCGGCAGGGGAGCGATCCTGGGCTGACGGTGAGGTCGAAGGCGCGCTCGCGTGCGAGTTCGCCCACACATCCGGCACGTGAGCGCCGTCGAAGCGCAGACGGCATCCTCCAGCGGGCAGAGGTTGGCCATCCATGTCCAAGGCGGCCGGGTCGACCATGCCCCAGCAAGGGTGCGGCGTTCAGTAGTTCGGGCTGTTCGGGCTCGCCCAGACCGCCACGTAGGCGACTTTAAGATCAGAGGGATTCGGCGTGAGATTCCAATCATAGTCGTCACCGGCGGCGTTGTTGTAGGTGCCGCCGCCGAGGGCCAAGTTGAGCAGCAAGAACATCGGCCGCTTCGCCTCGGCGTAGCTTGGAGCACGCCAGACCTCGGCTCGATCGTAGTACCAGACGATGGTGTCGGGCTCGATGTCGACCCCGAAGCGGTGATAGCCTGCGGTCAACCCGGGCGTGCTCACCGGGGAGCCTTGTCCGTCGTCACTGCCGTTGCCGTTCGCCCACCGGTGCCAGGTGGCCATGTAATTTTCCGGCTGCAGGTTGTTCGGAGGCGTCCCCCAGTTGCCGTACTCTTCGACGATGTCGATCTCGGCGCCGGCCGTGTTCGGGGTGACCAGGCTCGGGCGATCGAGCAGCCAGAATGCCGGCCAAGTGTTCGGGCCGCCCGGGCACCACATGGAGACCTCGAAATAGCCATATTGTTGGGCGAAGCCGTTGCCCGATCCGTCCATGCTGCAGAGAAGGCCGCCGGAATAGCCCGAGAACCAATTGTTCGGGTCACCGTAACCGCGCTTGGCGACCCGGATGGTCAACTGGCCGTCGCCAATGCCGAACGGGTTGTAGCTGTCGACTGGGTCAATGAAAGTGAACCAATCCTTGGCGGAAGGCGTGTGTGCGATCCAGATCCCCGTGCCCAGATCCCACGGATTGACCTGCAGACTCGCCATCGTGGTGAAATCCTGGAGGAAGACGCGGTGATAGCCGGTGACCGGAGGACTAGGGGCACCGCCCGCGACAGCCGTGCTCCCGCCAGCAGCGACGTCGCCCCTTGCATTGTTGGTTCCGCCTGTGACAATTGAGCTACCGCCAGCTCCTGCGCTGCCCACTGCGTTCCCGCCAGCGACCGAAGTCCCCCCCAAGCCGCCGCCACCGACGGCCCCACCGGAACCAACCGATGAACTGGGTGAGCCGCCGCACGAGAGTGAACCAACCGCCGTTAGCAAGAGGAACGCCGGTCCGTATGTTCCACGTCTTTTCATAGCGTTTTGCCTCTTGGAGAAGCATAAGGCAAACAAGACACCTTTGCGCTCAGTGATGTTTCAAATTCGCTGTCGCCAGGACCCGGCCGGAGCCTAGTCGGTTCGTACCATCGAGCAATCGTGTCCGTGAAGATGCGCACCACTTGACCGAGCAAGCTCGCCGCCGGTCGCCCCAACGATCTTGCAGACGCAGCCCGGTTGATGAAGCCGCCGGTCAAGTATTCCGCGCTTGCAGAACGCCGGGTCCGAGCCCGTCAGCTGCGATGATCGGGACAGAGACAATGGATGCGATATTCGCCATCATCGACATGAGCGTCGACGACGATCTTCGCCGGCTCGAGGCTTTGCCCAACAATTAGCGCGAGCCCAACAATTCCCGCGACCTTCTCCTGCAATCATCGCGTCAACTCCGAATTGCTGGGCAGAGCCCCAGTGGAGCCAGTTCCACCGACGAGGTGCCATCCGACCACGGCTTCTTGAGTGCCCACAACACGAAATTACCCGAGGGACGGAAATGCTCCCTGTTGACTCGATTCGCCGGACGTGGTTGGGTTGGCCCGTTGCGAACCCCCAACGGAGTCCTGCGTGTAGAGGAGAGTGCCATGGTTCCCATCCAGTTTCGTTCGTCCATCGGGCTATTGAGTGCATTGCTGTTTGGCGCCGCGATCGGCTTCGGCGGTTGTGGCGATAGTGGTGGTGGCGGCGGCACCGGCGGCAAGGTCGGTGACGCCGCGGTCGGATCCGGCGGCAAGGCGACCGGCGGCAGTGGTGGCGGCAGCGGCGGCACGACCGTGACCCCGGACGCGGGGCACGATGTCGCGGTCACGGGCGGCGCCGGCGGCATTGGCGGCGCGGGCGGGACCACGACCATGGACGTGGCCGGCGATGTTCCGATCGGCACCGGTGGTATCGACGGCGGCAAGATCGAAATGGGAGGCATCGACATGAACGGTATCGACGCCCCCGTGGCCGCGAACATGCACCTCTACGTCGGCTGCGCCGATACGACCGGCACCATTCAGACCTACGGCCTCGACGACCAGACCGGCGCGCTGGCCCCGATGACCAATTTCACGGCGGGTGGCGCCATCTCGAACTCGGTGTTCAACGCCGCGGAGGATCGCATGTACATCGCGCACGTGATCGGCGGCGCATCGATGGTGTCGACCTTTACGCGTAACCCGAGCACGGGCGCCCTCACGCTCATGGGCTCGCCGGTCGCGGTCCCCTATTCCCCGCCCGGAGCCGGTGGCGGCGTCGACGGCGGTGCCGCCGTTGACGGTGGCGGCAACATTGACGCCGGCGCCATCGACGCCGGTGCGCCCCCGACCAACGCCGGCCCGCAGACTTTCACCTTCGACCGCACGGCCAAGTTCGTGGCCGTGCCTAACTACTACTCGGGCTACGTGTACATGTATGACGTCGCCAGCGACCAGAGCATCAAGTCGCTGGTCGCGTGGCACACCGCCGGCAACAACGCCCACAATGCGGCCTTCACCCTCAACAACAACTACATGTTCGTCCCGTATCTGGGCTCGAACCTGATCGAGGTCTACGGCTTCGACGCCACCACCGGCCAGATTACCGCCAAGAGCAGCACCACCCTGCCCAACGCGAATTCTGGCCCGCGCCACATCGCCCTGCACAGCAACGGCAAGTGGCTGTACTCGATCAACGAGACCGCGGGCGGCACCACGTCGGCCGCGGGCAGCATCGACTTCTTCACGGTCGACCAGACGGCCGGCACCCTCACCTCCACGGCCACCTTCGCCGTGCCATTGCCGACGGGCTACTCGGGTGCCAAGAATGGCGCCGAGATCGAAATCTTGCCCGCGGGCAGCGTGCTCATCGTGTCCATGCGCCTCGACAGCGTGGCCGAGGGTTCGCTGGTCTCGTTCAGCATCAACGCCACCACCGGCGCCCTGACCCTGATCGAGCAGCAGAGCTCGCACGGCGTGACTCCTCGGCAGTTCAGCCTGACCAAGGACGGGACCTTGCTCGTGGTCGGCAACCAGACCTCGAACACCATCGCCGTGTTCAAGGTCGATCCCGCGGCAGGCACCATGAACTTCGTGGGCACCCAGGCCGTGTGCGCCAGCCCGCGCTTCGCCAAGATGGCCGCGATCAAGTAGCGGTTGTCTCGAATCCCGTGCCCAGCCAGGTTGTGTGGCATAGACACACCTTCAGTCAGCTTGCTCTGCACCCTGATGCGCAAGCCGAAGAAACAAGTGCCGAATTACCTGGCGACGCTGCGAGCCGGGCCGACTACAGCGCGTCCTCGTCTATCAGGATGCGGCCGTGACCGTTCTCTTTCAGCCGGGCTCCTCAATTTCTATTATCGAGAAGCGGCTTGAACGGGTTCGATCGCTTTCGGCACCGGACGGATATTGCCCAATTCGTAGAGCAGCCAGGCACCTGCGCACGCTCGAGATTGACATGTTCACCTCTCTTGCCACCTCTTCTAAGGTCATGCGCTCCACGTGATAAAGAATAGCGATTCGTCGTGCCGAATCCGCATGATGGTGAAACAATCGAGCCAGAACCCTTCGTGCCAAAGCCCGATCTTCAGGATTGCTGTCGTCTTCCTGGTTCGCTATCTCTAGCAATGCTTCACCATCGGGATGCTCCGACCGTCGTCGCCTTGAGCGCAATCGGTTCAGGCATAAGTTCCTCGCAATGGTCAAAATCAAGCCCACAGGTGCGCTTGCATCCAGGCACTCCCTTCGCCGGAGAAGCTCGACGAAGACGTCCTGCATGGTGTCCATGGCGGCCATCCGATCGCCAAGCAGGTACTGGCATCGACGAGATACCATGGGACCGTGTTTGCGATAGAGCGATTCGATGTCGATAGTCACGGGATAGACAGCCATGGAGAGCGCTCGGGGGCTGGCGCTAGGCGCTTCCCACGGTGTCGTGGAGCCACGTCGTGCAGCAGCGCGGTCGCGCCGGCCGGAAGGACCTCCTCGCGCTCGCTCGGCGCCAAGAGACTCGTGATGTCCTTCCCCACCGTCGGGCGTCGCCGCAATCATGACAGGACCTCTGTCAAGGCGTAGCTCCCCCCGCGTTCGACACTCGCTTGCCCACGGCGATCCGGGTGCGGATCCACATGTAGTTTCCGGTCGAGTCGGCGATGAACGTGAGCGGAATCTGGCTGCCTTGCACCGTTACAACGAAGTTGTCCATCGACGTTGGCCGTAACACTTGGTCGTACGGCGTGTTCACAGCATCAAAGCTCGGTATGTCGATTGAAAGCGTTCCTGCGCTCGCGGTGACCGTGACCAACCCGATCCCGTTCGTGTCGTCGTAGGTTCCGGCGTAACTCGGGAAGAGGCTCGTGTCGACCGCTACGCCTGGCGGCGGCGTCGTTGTGGGGTTGGTCAATCCGGCAAAGCTCTGCAACGCGAGAACGATAGATGTTGTGAACTCCACGTCGTCGGCGTTGGCGAACCATACGATCCCGGATCCGGTTGATGGCAAAAAGCAGAAGAAGCTAGTGAAGCCAGGGATAGCGCCGTCGTGCCAGACGAGCTTCGTGACGTAGGCACTATTGCCGACTTGGAACTCGCGATCGACGACGAGGCCGAAGCCATAACTTTGGATGTCAGCCTCGACGCCGCCGGGGTCGAGCATGTTAACCTGCGGGGACTGCATCGCTTCTCGCTGCGGATCCGCGAGCACTGTCCCGTTCCCGGCAGCGAGGAACTGCACAAACTTCGCGTAGTCCACTACGCTTGAGAAAGCAAAGCCTGCGGGACGTGCCCAGGAGTTGTCGTATGAGTCGGGCCTGACATCCCAGAGGCTGCCATCCGACGCCGTCGACTTTCCGTTACTAAAGTCGCCATCGGCTATGACCTCGGCCGGCAGAAAGAACGTGCGTGACATCCCCAAAGGCGAAAGCACGCGCTCGGCAACGGCCTGCCGATAGGGGACACCACCCGCCCGCTCAAGCACAAGCCCTGCCAGGTAGTAGTCCGGATTCGAGTAGTTGTAGAACGTTCCCGGAGGGTCCATGAAATACTCATTCGCAGCGTAATCGTGACTCGTGAGAAACTGGGACAGTGCTGCGTCGTCCGTTGGTCCACTCACGACGAGGTAGTCGTAGAGGCCCGACTGGTGCGAGAGGAGTTGGTGGACCGTCAACGTGGAGAGGTCAATGGCGTCGCTGATTGCGACATCGGGAACGAGGCTGGTCAGCGTAGCATCAAGGCTGACGGCGCCCGACTGCACGAGGCCAAGTAGCGCGGTGGCCGTAAGCGCCTTGGTCATCGAGCCGATACGGAATAGAGTCTTGGCTCCCACAGGTTCCTGGCTGTTCGGCCCCTTTGTACCGAAGCCGTGGGCGAACGTCACCTCGTCGTGCTCGATGAGAGCGACCGATGCGCCGGGCACGCCGAGCTGTTGTCTCTCTTGGTCGAACGCCGACGCAAACGCCTGATACTTCGCCGGGATCGGTGCATCCCCCGAGCCACTACTTGCTGTCGAGCCTGAACAACCTGGCACCGCTGCAGCGATTGCCGACGAGAGAGCCCAGGGAGCAAACGAACAGAGAACACGTGTCCTGGTGAAAGTCATCATGGAACCATCGACCAAGCAATCGCGATGCCAACACCGTCGCCCCGAGTATTCAGGTGTTTCGTCGGGTCGTGCGCAACCTGTGCACTTCACGCCACACTTGCAATGGTGGCATCAGCGACACACAGGTTGTTCAAGCACTCCGAGGATAATTCGTTCAAGTGCCATTCACCCTTGACCGGATCGCATCCGCAAAATCTCTGACATGACGAGAATCTGTCAAAGCGCGCCTCGCTGACCACTCATACCCGGCTAGAGCGCGCAGCCGTACCCGAGAACTTGGCCAGCCATGCAAGGCCAGCGCAGGTTCGCTAATGAATCGGCCCAGGCCTGGTGACCAAGTTCACAGCGCGGATTGAGCTTTCCCCCAGGCGCAAACAAGTATCGAAGACCCGCTTGGCTTGGAGCTTTCCTGCGCCGTAGATGTACACTACATTGCCGAGTCGACTGGTAATGCGCAAATTCCTTTACATGGCTTGCTTGGTCCTCTTCTCCAGACCTGCAGCCGCTACCGACGGTGGGGTGCCGAGCGCAGGCACAGTGCCTCGATCTTTGCTCCTGCCACTGAAGTATAGGCCGGGGCCGGATCCCCCGCCCTACACCCTGAAGCCGGCCAAGGACGGGTCCGGGGATCTTATCGCGGAGGCGCCCGCGTTCACGGCGCGTATTGCACCCGACGGGACTGTACGCTTCGAGGATCACCCACGCAATCTTTCGCTGCGGCCCCCGTGGTTGCCTGCGCCGACGCCAGCCGGAAATCTCACGCTCGAGGGGCTGATTCGCCACGAGCTCAAGGTCGGCCCCGTGCAACTGGCTCCCCCAACGGATTCAGAGCGCCCCAGACCATTGGACTCGATCATCCCGCAAACGTCGCCGTATCGGCCGGGGATAGAGTGCGTCTATCCCATGCCCTGTTACCTAGGGCTAGGACCCATGCCACTCAATACGACGGGCAAGTTCGATCTCACGGACGAGTTAGAGCGGCAGCATGGCCGCGATCCTCAACGCCACGAAAAAGCTCGCTTTCTCGCCGAGACGCGGGAGTTGCGAATTCAGCTCGCCGTGCGTGCAAACAAGGAGAGGCTCGCGGAGCAGCGAGATCGGCTGCCGGACATCCTGCTCACAATTGCCTGCGACAATACTCGGCCAGTAGCCGATCGAAGAAACATCCTTGAGGCACTCCTCAGTGAGATAAGCAGCGAGCTGGCCGAAGGGCAGAATGCCATCGAGCAAATTCGCGCCTTCCTGTCTCGCTTCTCGGAACGAGATGCTGGCTTCCTCTGTCCATGAAGGTGGCCGTGGGGCGCGCCTGGACAGCCCGGCAGGGCGGGTTTGACCGCGTGATTCGCGTGGCGAAAGGTCTGTCTTGACCACGAGGCTTGCTGGCACGGCACACGAGGGCCTCGATCTCTTGCTGTTTAGGCCCTGGGCTACGACGTCTCGCGGGCCTCGATCAGCCGGACCAGCAGGCGGTCGACGGCGACTTGGTTGGGTACGAAGTAGGCGGCTTGCGTGCGCCGCGAGCGGCCGACGCGGATGCCGAGCAGGCGGCATCGGCGGGCCAGGGCGAAGATGTCTTCGTCGTTGTCGTCGTCGCCGACGTAGATGGCGGATTTGCAGCGCAGGCGCTTGCACAGGGTGAGAAGGGCGGTGCCTTTGTCCGGGGCGCCAGCGGGCAGGGCGTTCACCACCATCTTGCCCTCGACGATGCGGGCGCCCGGCAGAGCGGCGGCGGCAATGAGGATCAGGCGGCGGGCAGCGGCTCGTGCGCGGGCCTTCCGGTAGTGGACGGCCAGGCTCACGCCCTTGTTCTCGATGACCACCCCGGCGATGGGCGGCAGGTTGGACGCAAGCTGGGCGTGCCATCTGGCGGCCAGCCGGCGCCACGTGCGCAGGTTGGGCGAGGGCTCCATGCCGTGGTTGCCAAAGATGGCGCGCAAGGGAATGGCATCGACCTTTGCCATCACGTCTGCGCGTGATCGTCCCGAGATGACCGCGCACGGGTAGAGCTTCGCCACCTTGGCCAGCATTGCGGCCGTGCGTGGCCGCATGGCAGCGGCCTCGGGATCGCGGACGATGGGGGCAAGGGTGCCGTCGAAATCGAAGGCCAGCAGCACGCGCTCTTGGGCAAAGTCGAGCAGGGTTGCGAGCTGTTCTTTGGCCAGAATGTTCTTCACTGCGAAAGACCGGCAAAACGGGACAATTCCTCGCCGGCGCGGCCGAGGATGCTCGCCTTCTTGCGCAGGCGCGCGGCATCCACCAGCATGCGCCCGGCCCAACGGTACACGTTGAACTCGGCCAGGAAGGCGCGCATGGAGTGCATGCGGTCGCGCTGCTCTTCCTGTGGCATAGTGATCGCGGAGGCCAAGGCGGAGCTGGCTTCCTCGAGATCGTAGGGATTGACGATCAGGGCCTCGGCCAGCTCGCGGGCCGCGCCGGTGAACTGGCTGAGCACCAGCACAGAGCGCTCATCGTCGCGCGCGGCAGTGGCACCATGGGTACAAGGCGTCACAGGAAGGGATCGTCGCTTGCTCAGAGGAAGAAGGACCACGACGCCAACCATGCCGCTGTCTGGGTGGTCTCGTTCCTCGACCTGATGGGCTACCGACGTGACCTTGAGGCGCTCGGTGACCGGCCCTCTGCGGACGAGGGCGATCCCGATGGAGTTTTGGCGAACGACAGGATGGTACCTCTTCTCAATAGGCGAGGTACGGGACAGCGAAATCGAGCCAGTAAACATTCGCGCCGTGGACTGCAACAGTGCTCTGGACAGAAAAGACTCCCTGCATGTCCAGAAGGGGGGCGAGCGTAGTGGAAGGGCCACCGCCCAGAGGTACCTTCATCACTGCACCTATTTGTGTCCAATAGACACTGGTTGCATCGACCGCGATGCCCCCCGCCGCGGTGCCAAGGGGTGGGCTCTGGTCAAGGGCAAGTTGGGTGAGCACGCCACCGCCTAGAGGCACTTTCACGACAGCGGCGCCGTTCAGAAAATAGACGCTGTTGGCATCCACGACGATGGCGCTTGCCGCCTGCGCCGAAGCAAGAGCAACGGGCGCGCCGCCATCCAGAGGCACCTTCATGAGCCCACCATCCGACGCAAAATAGACACTGGTAGCATCCAACGCAATGGCTCCAGTTCTCCCAGAGAAGAGCGTCGTGGGCGGGCCACCGTCCAAAGGTACTTTCATTAACCCCTGGTCCGACGTGAAGTAAACTGCCGTAGCATCTAGCGCTATCTCATTGACCGAGCCCCCAGAGTACAACCTGTAAAGCACGACAGGAGCACCACCGCCCAGAGAGACTTTCATTACTGTCTGGTCTAGCGTGTCAGTCCAGTAGACACTAGTACCGTCCACAGCGATAGCCCAGGGTTGATTGAGACCCGAGGCAAGGGTCGTGGGATTACCACCGCCCAGAGATACCTTCATCACCGACCCGCCATTCACCTGGTGGAACGCCCCATTCGTCCAGTACGCACTGGTGCCGTCTATGGCGATAGCCTGAGGGGAATCCTGGCAGACGGCGAGCGTAACGAGACAACCATTGGCGGCGCACTCGGCCGTGGAGGGTGGACGTACAGAACAACCGCTAGCGCACCCTATAGAACTGCCGACTGCCATTGTGCTCACGGAGCCGTTATTGAAAGAAGCTTGAGGAGAACAACTGACAACAGTTGTGCCGGAGGCGCCGCCGGTCGCTGCGTCGCCCCCGGTATTTCCTATTCCCCCTGCGCTTCCACCCAAGTTGAGACCGCCGATTCCCCCACTCGCTTCCCCCCGGCCATCGACTTCCCCCGATGTCGAACTATCCGACCCGCCACTAACGCCACCTGTCCCCTCGGCGGCGTCGCCTGTCGCACCCAGCCCATGTCCATTGTGGCAAGCCGCCATAACCATCGCAAACGGGAGGAGCACATGCTGCAGATCTGTCGCCAACGAGAGCCGATGTAAAGTACCTCGATCAATTGCCATCATTTTGCATCCTTCGCTTGCTGTGCTTACCGCATGGGCGCTGCGTAGCAAGCGACAAGCGGGACTAATTACCATACCATTGTCTGACATCCGCAAGTAGCGGGCCAGGCATGCGCTGGGCAACGCTGTGTCCTGCGTCCGCGTACTCTGGGAATCGAATCTCTCGGTACGCACCATCTTTGTAGTTAATTCTCATCAAACCCGGACGGCTGCTGTTGGGCCATGTCTCGGCGGTTGAGCAACTTGATACGAAAGCAGAATAGGGGTTCACTTTTGGCGGGGGGAAGTGCGTCGCACTGGCATCAAGGAATGCCCTCGGAATTGCCAATACGTCGACCGCATTGTCGTGCTCGGCGTGCGTCATGAAGGTCTTCACGTTGCCGACATCTACGTTCGTCAAGAAAAAGGTGCCAAACCGAAGGTCGGAATAAGACGGGCCCATCTCGCTGGCAACGATATCGGTATTCATGCCCACAAAGTAGGCATCCCCCGCCCCTGGTCCTGAAGGGAGATCTCCGAAGGTCTTGTTCCAGTCGGTATTGACGGTACTGATGCTGAAGAACTTGTCGTTGATGTGCCCATAGGCACCGACCCGCGCGGCGCCGTGGAGCCATGCGATCGTCGTCGGCTCCACACCGAGCGCCGTGCGTAGCGTTGGGATATGGGTTAGGTTCGTGGCAGCGGTTCTCATCCTTCCGAAATACCATGTATCGGTCGTGCCCGAAATGGTCGGGTCGACCGGGTCGGACTGATTGCACTGGTATTCGTCGTCACCAGTCACGCAGATTGAGTCTCCAGCTTGGGCATCACCATTGCCAACCGACTGAAGGTAGCCCGCCACCATAGGTTCAATCAGCACTTGGTAGCCGAATTGATTTGCTCGCTGAGCCGAACACGTCGCGAAGTGCTTCGCCAAGTCACTAGACAATTCAGAATCCTGATAGCCACCGTAATAGTCTTTGCCGCTGGCATTCGTGTCGGGATCGGACAGTGCAGGATTGAGATAGTGGATGACATGATACAGCATCATCGAGGCCCGCGTGCCTCCGTAGCTCTCGCCGACTAGAACGACGTTATTACACTGCAGGGCGGGGTGGCGGTCGAGGAACCTAACTACGACTTGGTCGAAGACCGCCGCATCGCGGTAGATGTCCAATCCCACAGAGGGCGAGCCCACAACCTGGGAAGGCATGGGATAGGAGAACCCTGTTGCAGGCGCATCGATGTAGAGCAGATTTGCGAATTGAGTCCAACTGCTTGGATTGTCTCCTACTTCTTGGCTGCCGATCGAGTCTGGATCGAGGCTTTTCGGAGCGGTATTGAAACTGAATAGACCGCTCGACGTGGCCCCTCCGGGACCGCCGTTAAAAAAGACCGCAAGCGGCTTGCTCTCGGGCGCAACGTCGGCGGGCTGGAATGAGTACCAAATCCGGTGCGTCGGACTCGTGCGATTGAAGGCGCCCATATCCGGATCCGTGTATGAATAGGATTCGCCATCGATCTGGAAGAATCCTGCTTCCGGCGCGGGAAACACCACGTTTTCCGTATCGTCTAGGTACGTGTCGCCTGAGCAGGACCAGCTCGCATCCCAAGCCAGGCATCCACTGCTGGCGAGCCCGTGGTAGGGTGCCCAATGAAACTCGATCCATGAAGGCTTCATGTCATGTACGACAACGGTTCCGTAAACTTGGCCGCTGGTCAACGTTGCCTGCGCGTTCGGCGCCAAAATCGAACCTGGCAAGCTCATCGACGTTATGGACAACGAAGTTACATTTGGCATGTTCCAAAAGATCTTGCTATTTGCCGGTACCCCGTGCGTTGCATCGAATCCGGCATTTTTGAAGGACGCGATATTCCCCGTGACATTGATTATTGCAGAGGAGCCAGAAGGCACATCAAAATGGAAGAGTGTCGTACTTCCGATCAGGTCCCCTGAAAGGGAAAAGACATTCAGTTCCTTGTCAGCGCCCGTGAATGCAATGGTTTGGGTTTGATTCGTCGGTCTGCCTGCCGTTCCGTTCAAAGGGTAATGATTGAGCGCATCGGACATCGTACTTACAAAGAGAGAGACTGTAGGGAAATTGATCGGTGAATAGAGACTGCCCTTGGAAACAGAGCCAGAGACTCTGGCGGAATTATTGACGTTATTGTAGGTCGTCCCGTAGCTCACGTTACCAAATACAGTACCAGAATTGAGAGTGACCTTACCCGCGGAACTCAGTGCGAGCGGCTGCTTGGTATATCCATTCAAACTAAAGCCAGTACCGGGTGTGACATCCCCATTGGCGGCAATCGGCCCCTGCACGTCCATAAAACCAGTGGTGCCGCCGGACAATACTACCAGGCTGAAGTCGCGGGGAATGTGCTGCTGGGTATTCTGGACGACATATTTAGCCCACCACTTGCGTCCACACGGATCAAGGCCCGTCGAGTCCGCTGCTTTCTGCACGCACAGAAGGCTCCATCTGCCGCTCTGTTGGTTGCAACAGGCTGGAAGAACAGCCGGGTCGCAGACGTGGGCAACGACCTCATTCGTGACGGGATCTTGAGAACCGCCAATAGTCTTCGCATCTCCAGGAACACACCAGGAAAGGTCGTCAGCTGTCGCAATAGTTGGAACAAGCAGGGCGGACAAGAGAACCACTGGAAAGAGGCTAGTACTTGATGATCGCATGATGACTCCTAATTCTTTCTTCGTAATCTGAAGATGGGTTGGACGTCTACGACGCGACGAGTCTGCCCCGTTGGCACAATCATGTCAAGCAAATAGTTGCGCGCTGCTGTTCTTGTCTGCCGTCTATCCGCGACCTGGCTGAAGAATACGCGAGTTGCTTATGGTCGTGGCGAGGGCTTTCGAGAAGTGAAGTGGACCCCGTTTGTAGGACCAGAACTGGCCCGAGCTAAGAGAGGGTCCGCGTTGGTGTGTTTGTAGCTCTGGCTGGGCCTTGCCAGCATGGGAAACGTTGCAAGCGGAGGCATGCTGATGGCCGCTGTCCACGGATGCAATGCGCGCACGGCCTATCACGAGCAGGTGACCGCATTGCAGTGGTGGGCAGCTTGCCATCAGCATGATGCAGCGAAAGCTAGGCCGCCTTCAAGGCCAGCTTCTCCATTTCGAATTCGTAGAACGCTTCGGGGGTCTGGAAGCCAAGGGTTTGGTGCGGCCGCTTGCGGTTGTACTTGTCGAGGTAGGTCCCGATCCCTGCGCGAGCGTCGGCCACGTCGCGATAGTCATTCATGTAGACCTCCTCGCACTTGACCGACCGCCACAGCCGCTCGACGAAGATGTTGTCCATGAATCGGCCACGGCCGTCCATGCTGACTTTCACGCCCTTGCCCAACAACGGCGAAGTGAAGTCGTCGTCGGTGAATTGCGACCCTTGGTCGGTGTTGAAGATCTCGGGCACACCGAATCTCGCCATGGCGTCCTCCACGGCCTCGATTCAGAAGCGGCTATCCATCGTGTTTGAAATGCGCCAGGACAGAACCTGTCGCGTGTACCAGTCCATCACGGCGACCAGGTAGCAGTGCCCCTGTCTCGTCGGGATGTACGTGATGTCCGACGCCCACACCTGATTGGGCCGGACGATGTCGAGGTGGCGCAGTAAGTACGGAAACTTCGTGTGCTCCGGTGCCGCCTCGCTCGTGCGTGGTTTGGGTGCTAGCGCCTCGATGCCCATGCTTCGCATCAGTCGTTGCACCCGCTTGCGATTGACCAGCTGGCCCTGGGCCTTCAACAAGCGCGACAGCTTGCGGCTGCGGAACGCGGGAAATTCGAGATGCAGGTTGTCCAGTTCCTTGCACCGGGTCAGGTCTTCCTCCGCCGTCGAGATTGGCCGGTAAACACCGGACCGCGCCAGCTTCAGAATCTCGCACTGCCGACGGACCGAGAGGTCGTGTTGGGCTTCGATCATGGCTCGCCTCTCCGTCAGCGAATGCGTGCAAGCCCGCGTGCTAAAAAATCGTTCTCCAACGTGAACTGCCCGATTTTCCGCAGCAACTCTGCCTCGTTTGCAGCGTCGACGGCATCGGCACGACCTGGCTCGAAGATCGTCTGTAGGCGGCTAAGAGGATCCGAAGGAATCTGACGGTCGAGGCGTGGCCGACGGC
>OCTA010000042.1_pt1 | contig 125940 bp, 98 predicted proteins | sample 1538991 | NCBI WGS metagenome assembly OCTA01 (sample SAMEA3539302, study PRJEB22396) | soil metagenome | biome: tundra; feature: field; material: soil | place: USA | collected 2010-05 | depth 0.15 m
TTGCTCCTCGGTTACATACGTCAAGTATGCGCCCTCGTCGCGCCTTGCCGGACGGGCGCCTCGTCCGCCAACTGATGGCCGACCTTCTGGCGGACGGCACTAGTTCGGGTTTCCTGGTCAGCGCATATCGCATTCTATCGGGCGATTTGCGCGACTGATTTCATCCACAGCTCGGCACACGGTGCTGGGCTCGCGGTCGCCGTTGCGGTATGATCCGATTCGTCTTGGTCGAGCGCCAAGGCGTATCGTCAGTGGGCTTGCCAGTTTTGGGAAGGCGTGACGGGATGGACGATGGAGATCATCAGATCGGCAGTGCTCGGGTGAGCGACACGTATTTTGCTCCGGCCGTACGCGCGCCAGCGGATACACTCGCCAAGCAGGTCGCGCTTGTCATCGATCATCCCGTGGTTCGGACGGTGCTTGAATCCTTCTGCGGGCAAGTTCTGGTGCTCAACCAGCATCGGCAGATCCTGGCGGCCAGTCCTGAATTTCGAGAGGCGCTGGCGGACTTCGGCATTCACGATGTCGTGGGCATGCGGCCGGGCGAGGCCTTGGCTTGCGAACATGCTCAGGAGGGGCCAGGCGGCTGTGGCACGTCGGTCGCTTGCCGGCACTGTGGCGCAGTGCTGGCCATTCTGATGGCCCAGTGTTGTCTGGGGCCGACCAACGAAGAATGTTGGATCACCATGCGCCGCAAGGACAAGCTGGCGAGCGTCGAATTTCGCGCCAGGGCCACGCCGCTTCGAATCGAGGACACGGACATTGTCGTGCTGGCCCTGCACGACATCAGCGACCAGAAGCGTCGGCGCGTGCTCGAAAGCACGTTTCTGCACGACGCCCGCAACCTCCTATCCGGCATCCTGAGCTGGAGCGATGTCTTGCGGCAGGAGAATCCGGACGAGGCGGCGGTTTCTATTGGAGCGCTTGCTCGTCAGCTGCGCGATCTGTTCTCGCAACACGCTTTGCTATTCCAGGCCGAGAAGGGGGAGCTGGTCGCGAAAAAGGAACCTATCAATCTGCAAGATCTCGCTCGCGTGCTTGGCGAGCGGTTCTCGGGTCATCCGAGCGGCGAAGGCAAGACCCTGGTGGTCCGCTTCCCGGACGGTGCGCCACCCTTGCAGTCCGATCAGAACATCCTGTCGCGCGTCCTCTCCAATATGGTAGTCAACGCGCTCGAAGCGACGAAGCCTGGGGCGACGGTGGAGGTTCGCTACGAGACGCAGTCAGGAACGTCGACCTTCACCGTGCACAACCCCGGTGTCATTCCCGACGAGGTGGCGCTGCGAATCTTCCAGCGATCGTTTTCCACCAAGACCGAACCCGGCCACGGACTGGGCACCTACAGCATGCGCCTTCTGGCCGAGCAATACCTGGGTGGAAAGGTGACGTTCGAAAGTTCGATCGAATCAGGTACCAGCTTTTTTCTCACCCTCCAGGATGGGTGATGGGTGACATCGACTCGTCGATTCGCCAATACTTGCCGCCGCCGCCTTCCCTGGCCATGTAGCGGTATTCGACCAGCCAGCGCCGAAGGCGGGCGGTGTCGTCGCTGAATTTCGACAGGATCTCGTTCACGCGTTTCTCGGGGTAGCGAACGCCGTGGGTGAAGGCCGGCAGCACATGGCGAAGGAGTACACGGACCTTCTTCTCCTGCGTGGGAAACGCCTTGATTCGGCCGTCGGGCGCGGTGAAGGTGGCCAGCACCTTGCGATCGAAGTCGTCGAGTTCTTGCTCGCTTTGGGGGCGTTCAGGCCCTGCTTGCGCCAGCAGCTTCTTGGCCAAATCGGCCAGCACGCCAGTCTTCAGCGCGTAGAGGTTGTAGTAGCTCTCGGTTCGCGAAGAGACCAGTCCCGTGCGCGACAAGCGCGCCAGGTGGTGTGACACCGTCGAAACCCCGATACCCAGGGCCGCGCCAAGCTGCTCCACGGTGTAGGCCCGCTGGGACAGAAGTCCCACGATGCGCAAGCGATTCGGCTCGCCCAAGGCCTTGAAGAATTCCACCAGATCGTGTTCGTTGCTTTGGCTGGCCATCTTGACTTCGTAGAATTAATTCGATAACTATAGAATTCCATTTCGACACCGTCAAGAGGCGAGTGACTGCATGAAAGGCCCAGGGAAAACGCGCGCCGACCTGAAGCGCGCGTACAAAGAAACCCCGCGACAAGCCGGGATCTTCCAGATCAGGAACACCCAGACCGGCAAGATTCTTCTCGGCAGCAGCACGAATCTGCACGGCCCCTTGAACAAGCATCGCTTCATGTTGTCCATCGGCCGCCATGACAACGTGGCCCTGCAAAACGACTGGAATCAATTCGGCGCGGAGGCGTTCTGCTTCGAGATCTTGGAAATCGTCAAGCCCAGCGACGATCCAACATTCAATCTCGACGACGAGCTCGGCCTTCTCGAACAGATCTGGATCGAGAAGCTGCAGCCCATGGGCGAGTGCGGCTACAACCAGGGTCCCATCCGCCGGGACTAAGTCAGGAAATACATCCGGATTTTCACCACAGAGAGCACAAGACGTGTCCATAAATGGACCCGTCTTGAACATTTTGAAAGGGCGGGCCGCGGCCCGCCCCTCGTCCGCGAAGTAAATTCGCGGACTTCACCCCGCCTGCGGCCGAGCCCTTGGCTCGGCTTCTGTTGACCCGTCCAATTTTTGGACAGGTCAACAGAGGTCACAGAGTCCGAGGCAACTGATGGCCGGGGTGGCAAATGGGGCGAATATGGGTATCCTCTGCGCGCTCTAGCTTTCCCAATCTTTCCATGTGTCACTCATCCTCCGAACACCCGACAATCTGCAATCTGGCACCTGTGCGAACACCGCCGATCAGCACCACCATGGCACATCTAGGCATCGTTGTTGTCGGCCGCAACGAGGGCGAGCGGCTTCGCCGTTGCCTGGAATCGGTGCGAACTGCCGGCGTGCCTCTGGTCTACGTCGATTCGTGCTCGCGCGACGGCAGCGCCGCGTGGGCGCGCTCCCTGGGCCTGACCGTGATCGAGCTCGACGGGGGAAAGCCCCTGAGTGCGGCCCGCGCACGCAACGAGGGCTTCGAGTGGCTGCTAGGCCAGCACCCCGACCTGGAGTTCGTTCAGTTCATCGACGGCGATTGCGAGCTGGTTCCCGGCTGGCTTGCGGCTGGGGCCGAGCAGCTGCTGGCCAAGGTCGAGCTTGGCGCGGTTTGCGGTCACGTGCGTGAGAGGGATCCGCGCGCGTCGATCTACAACCTGATGTGCAATTTGGAATGGCAGCGCGAACCCGGGCACATCCGAGCGTGCGGTGGAAACTTCATGGCCAGGGTCGAGGCTTTCCGCGCCGTCGGTGGATTTCGCGCGGATGTGATGGCCGCGGAAGATGACGAACTGTGCCTGCGCCTGCGCCGCGCGGGCTTCGACATCCAAGCGCTCGCTGCGGATATGGTCCGGCACGATGCCGCCCTGATGCACTTCGGGCAGTGGTGGACGCGGGCACGCCGGTCGGGCATGGCCTACGCGCAGGGGGCGGCCTTGCACGGCTCGTCGGACGACAAGCATTTCTTGCGCAACTGCAGGAGCATATGGCTATGGGGTCTTGGGCTGCCGGCCGCTTCTTTGTTGCTCGCGCCGCCCACCCTGGGGGCAAGCCTGTTTGGGTTTTCCGGCTACCCTGCGCTTGGGCTGCGTATCTACCGCCGGGGACGCAAGCGCGGATGGTCGCAGCACGAGGCTGCGGTGTACGCCTTCTTCACCGTTCTGTGCAAAGCCCCCGAGCTGCTAGGGATGATCGAGTACCACTACCGCACCAAGTGGCAGCATCGCGCGGTGACCCTGATCGAGCACAAGGGATGAACAGATGGCCGACACGGAGAAGCAGCAGACAGCCAGCGCAGATCGCGAGCCCGCACCCGTCGGGCGAAATCCAGAAGGCACGCGCCGAGAAGGTCCGTTCCGGGTCGGGCTCCTGGGCGCGGGCTACATCGCCGAGTACCACGGCAAGGCCCTGCGGACGCTGGCGAACACACGCCTGGTCGCGGTCTGCGATCGCTCGGCGGCGCGGGCGAACGCGTGCGCCCAGGCGTTTTCGATCCCGGGCGTACACACCTCACTGGAAGCGATGCTGACCAGCGAGCAACTCGATGCCGTGCACGTTCTGCTGCCGGCGGAGGCGCACTTCGCGGCCGCGACCGCCATCGTGAGGGCCGGCGTGGCGGTCTTGCTGGAGAAGCCCATGGCGACCAGCACGGCCGACTGCGAGGCTCTTGCGGCCAGCGCGAGGGAGCGCGGGGTTCGCTTGGGCGTCGGGCACAACTTCCTGTTCTCGCCGGTGTACGAGCGGTTGCGGGACGATCTGCACGCCGGCGTGTTTGGCCCCGTCGACCACATCGCGATCACGTGGCACAAGGAGCTGGGCCAGGTGGCGGCGGGACCGTTCGACTTGTGGATGCTGAGGGAGCCCGCCAACATCATGATCGAAGTGGGGCCGCACCCCATCGGCCACCTGCTCGATCTGGTTGGCAAGCCCGACCAGACCCGCGCCGTGGCCTCGAATCCCACCCAGCTACCGAGCGGCAAGACCTTTTACCGGCGCTGGCAGATCCAGGCCTACAAGGACAGGACGGCGATCGATGTCAGCCTGTCCTTCGTGCATGGCTATACCGAGCACATGATTCACCTGCGCGGGGCACTGTGCAGCGCCACCGTGGATTTCGAGCGCAACACCTACGTCCTTCATCGCCACCAGGCGCGCGACATCGACTTCGATCGCAATGCCATGCTGCGTGCCGAGGCCAACTCGTTGCGGGCGCAAGCCTGGCGAACGCTGGGCAACTACGTCGCCTCGAAGGTGTGGAAGTCGGCGAGCGGGAATCCCTACGGCCACAGCATCGCGCGCGCCGCCGAGGCCTTCTACGCCTCTTGGGGCGGCGCGCTCGATCCGCGCCTTGGGCCAGAGCTTGGGCGTGACATCGTCTCGACCTGCGAGGAGATCGGACGGCAGGCGGATCTCGCCAGCGCACCAGTTCGGGCTCGATCGACGGCTGCGGCCCCAACGAAGGCTGGGGTAGAGCCCGTTCTGGTGCTGGGCGCCACCGGATTCATCGGGCGCGAGGTGGTGAGGCAACTTGTGGCCAAAGGGCAAGTCGCGCGCATTCTGGTGCGCAACGTGGGCAAGCTGCCGGCGGATCTCGCGGGGCCGCTGGTCGAAGTCGTCGAGGGAGACTGCGCGCAGGTGGCGGATCTCGATCGGGCGCTGCTCGGCGTGCGCGGCGTGGTCCACCTCGCGCGCTCCAACGTCAAGACCTGGGCCGACTACCAGCAGCACGAGATCGCTATGACTCGCACCGTGGCCGAGCGTACCCTCGCGGCGGGTGTCGGCCGCTTCGTCTACACCGGGACCATCGATTCGTACTACGCCGGCGCGCGCGCGGGCACCATCACCGAGCAGACGCCGCTGGATCCGCAGATCGCGCGCCGCAACCTGTACGCGCGGGCCAAGGCGGCATCGGAGGAGCTGCTGCTCGGCATGTGGCGCGAACAGAAACTTCCGCTGGTCATCTTTCGCCCCGGCATCGTCATCGGACGGGGCGGTAGTCCTTTCCACTGGGGCGTTGGCATGTGGCAGCACGGCACCATCTGTCATCGCTGGGGCAACGGCCAGAACAAGCTGCCCTTGGTGCTCGTAAAGGACGTGGCTTCCGGTATCCTGGCTGGCATCGAGCAGCCCGGTATCGAGGGCGAATCGTTCAATCTCGTCGGCGATCCCCTGCTTAGCGCGGACGAGTATTTGGACGAAATCGAGCGTAGCGCCGGGCTCAAGCTCCAGCGCTTTCCTACGCCGATCCATCGCTTCTACAGCGAGTCGATGTTCAAGTGGGTGGTCAAGGTGCTGGTCCGCCATCCCGAGCGCGAGCTGCCAAGCTACCGCGACTGGGAATCGCGCACGCAGAAGGCGCTGTTCGACTGCAGCAAAGCCAAGCAGACCCTCGGCTGGCAGCCAGCTTCGGAACGGGCGGCGTTGATCGAGCAGGGGATCGCGGTGCCCGTGCGCGAGTGGCTGGCTTGACCTTCGCGCCGGCTCTCGCCCCGGCCCGGGAGCAGCCCATCCGAGCCATGAAATACAAGTCGGGATGGCTGCCAAGAGCGTTTCGTGCTAAATCGATCCCTACGATAAGACTACATAGACTTGCCTAGGGCTGGGCCGGCGCCTAGAGTTTCCCTCTGGCCAACCTCGGTTCGCCCCGGCATCCTATGGGGAAAGCCCCGTGATGACAGTCGAACAACAACCACAAGGATCACTCGAAACGACCCTGCGGCCGGGGCAGATTGTTGGGGGCCGATACTGCGTCGACAGGCTTGTCGGCAAAGGCGGGATGGCGGAGGTTTGGGCGGGTACGAACGAGCGGACCGGCAAGCGCATCGCGCTCAAGGTTATCTTGCGCTCGTTTGCTTCGAGTAGTGACGCGGTCGAGCTGTTTCGTCGCGAAGCCTTGGCCGCCAGCCGGGTGAACCACCCCAACGTGGTCAACGTCTTCGACGTCATCGATCACGAAGGCATGACTTGCATCGTGATGGAGATGCTCGAGGGCGAGCCCCTCGGCACCTACCTGCATCGCAAGGGCTACCTCGGCGTCGACGAGGCAGTGGCCTTGCTTTTGCCAGCCATGCGAGGCGTCGCCGCGGCCAACGCCGAGGGCGTGGTCCACCGCGATCTCAAACCCCAGAATATTTTCATCTGTATCGGCTCCGACGGGCGCTTGATCACGACCAAGGTGCTTGATTTCGGCATCTCGCTTATGCGCGAGAAATCGGTCGACAACGCGCAGGTGACGCAACTTCTCGTCACCCACGGCACGCCGGCCTATATGTCGCCCGAGCACATTTCCGGCGCGTCCGACATCGACGAGCGCGCCGACGTGTACGGCTTTGGCGTGCTGTTTTTCGAAGCCCTGACCGGCCAGGTGCCCTTTCTTGGCGATCCAGGCCCTGCCTTGCTTGTTCGCATCCTCAACGAACCCGCCCCCAAGGTCACGCTCTTTCGCCCCGATCTGTCGCCGCAGATGGTCGCGATCATCGAGCGTGCGATGGCCAAGGATGTCCAGGATCGCTTCGCCAACCTGAATGATTTCATCCGTGCCATCGAAGACCACGTCCTGCCGCCCTCTCCGCTTCCCCGCGCGCTGACGCCCATGGCAGGTGTGCCGATGTTCTCTCTCGCCGAGCAGAAGTCGGGCCCAGCGGAGTCGGTCGTGCAGGTGCTGCGTCGAGGCGAGGCGTCGGGCATGCATGAGATCGCCGAGACCAGGGCAATGTTCACTCTGCCGCGCGACATCGTGCCGCGCGAAACCGAGGGCGGCGAAGGCGATCCATCCGGGAGGCTTGAGGTGCAAGGCCACACTGGGGAGTTGCCTGCGTCGCCCACGACGCAGGTGAATCTCAGGCTCTCGCTTCGCGGGGGCGCGCGGCGTTTTCTTGCCAAGCGGGGGATTCCTGCCGCCATGTTCGTCGGAATCGTGGTGGTCGTGGGCTGGCTCGCCTTCCCCTCGCCTTCGCAGTATCGCGGCGGGGACGACTCGCCGCCACCGTACGTCGAGTCCGTTCGGCCACCGCCGACCGTCCCGGTAGCACCACCAGCGCCGCCCATCCCGGTGGCCGCGCCAGTTCAAGCAGCCGAGGCTCCGGCGCCAATCCCAGCGCCAGCCATCGTCAAGCAGGAAGTCGACGACACGCATGTCGTCGAGCCAATCAAGCCGACTCCTGACATGCAGAAGGCAAACCCGAAGCATCAGCGGGTTCTCTCGATTGGGCCGGCCAGGCACGCCGCGGCGCGCGAGCCCGCTGTGCAGGCCACCGATCGCCGCGTGTCCAAGCCCGCAGCCTCGGCAACCCCCACGGATACGCAGACGGCGACGCAAACGCGATCATCCACACCCAGGGCCGGGGTGCTGACGCCCGATGATTTCTAGCGGCAGCGGCTACCGCGTGCCCCACTCGATTTCCACGGAGTCCAGGGGAAGGTACACCGAGAAGCAGCTGCCCCTGTTGCGCTCGCTGGTGACTTCGATCCAGCCGCTGTGTTCGCGCACGATGCCGTAGGCGACGGACAAACCCAGGCCAGTCCCTTCGCCCACGTGCTTGGTGGTGAAGAAAGGTTCGAAGATTCTTGGTAGCACCTCGGGGGAGATGCCGACGCCTTCGTCCGTCACCGAGATCACGGCGTACTTGGGCTCGCTGCCTTCGCTCCACACGGGCGGGGTCAGGTCAGCGGGTGCCTTGGCCTCGGCACAACCAAGCGCGATGGTCACCTTGCCGGGGCGCTCGCTGGCATGGATGGCATTGACCAACAGATTCACGAGAACTTGCTCGATCTGCTCCGGGTTGGCGGGTGGTTTGGGCAGGACCGGATCGGCGACGATGTCGATGACCAGGTGGCGCTTGACGGCCAGGGGCTGCAGCATGGCCACAGCGGTCTCGGCAATGGCGAACAGGTCTGCCGAATTTCGTCGCGTCAGCGGGCCAGGTGGGGAGGTGCCCCGGCCGCGCGCGAAATCGAGCAGCTGGCGAACGACGTGCGTGATCCGGTCGATCTGTTCGCCAATGATGTGGGCCGCATCGCGCGTGTCGCGGCCCAGGGTCGGATTCGAGGCGATCATGTTCGCGCGCATGAGCGCCACGCCGAGAGGCGTTCCGAGTTCGTGAGCAATACCCGAGGCCAACTTGCCCACCGTGGCGAGCCGATCGGCGTGACGAACTTGTTCCTGCGCGCGCAGGCGCTCTTCGGTTTCCGCCGTCAAGGCCTGGCGTGTTTCGACCAGCCGGAGGCACATCGTATTCATCTCCTGGGCAAGCTCGCCGATCTCGTCGCGCTGGCGGATCACCAGTTGCCCTTCCACGTCGCCGGCCCCGATGCGCGCGGCTCTCTCGACGAGTTTCTCGATGGGCTTGCCCACGAACCAGATGCCGAGCACGGTCGAGAGCGCACCCACGCAAAGCACGACGATGAGCGTGAGCGCGAAACTCCGAATCACCGTGTGGCGCACGTAGGCGCGGGCGAAATCGCGCGATTCGGAAATCTCGACGAATCCCATTGGGCTTCCGCCCACCGCGATGGCAACGCGGGTGACCAGCACACCCGATGTCGAGCCTTCTCCATGCGCGCCTTGGCCATCGACCCAGCGAAGGTGCAGCATCTTCGAGGGTGGCTTGGTGTTGGCAATCAGGCGCAGGGCCGCGTCGCGCCCCTGAGTCGCCCACACAGAAGTGACCGCGCTTTCCAGCACTTGGGCCATGACATCGTGATCCTGCTTCATGTCCTCGTCGAAAGCGGCCAGCTCGCGCCGTACGCGATAGAAGGAGTTCGCCGCAAGCACCACGGTCAGTCCAATGACCATGGACAGGATGAGCTTGCGCGCCAGTCTCATGCGCGCTCGCTAGGCGATGGCCGAGTTCGCTGGCAAGCGGGCGCGCACCAGGGACAGGAGCTCTTCGGGCCGGAACGGCTTGGCGAGCAGCACCGCAGATCCGAGGTGATCCACCTGCGCCCGCAAGGCGTCGTCCGGGAAAGCGGTCACGATGATGATAGGAATGCCGAGACCAGAATTGCGCGCGGACAGAGCCACCTGGAATCCGGTCATCCAGGGCATGCGCACGTCGGTGATGAGTAGATCGACGGGACTATCGTCCGTCAGCAGCAGGATGAGATCACCACCGCTCGACGCCGAGGCAACTTCAACACCAAGTCCGGAAACCAGCTCACACAACACGTCGCGCATGTCCTCGTCGTCCTCTGCGATCACGACACGCGGCAATCGGTCTTCTTTGTGCATGGCCACCCCTGGAAGGATGGTATGCCCCATTTGACGGATGTGTGCCAGGCCGCGCGCTCGGATTCGCCCCGCCCGTTTTCGAGAGACTGCCCGGTCCGCGACCGTTCGCGCTACTTCGTCGTGGCAGATGCGCTAAGATGTCGTGATGGTTCGCGGCACGACTACCCAACTTTCCAAGCACCGTCTTTGCGCGTGCGTGGTGCTGGCGCTCGTCCTCGCCAGCGCCGTTGCCCTGGCCGAGGAAGGATCGACGCCAGACGCCGACGCCCGCTATCGCAGCACGCTCAAGGATGCTCTCGCGGAATACGACGCCAGCCATTTTGAAGAGGCGAGAATTCTTTTCCGGCGCGCCCACGAAATCAATCCCAACGCGCGGACCTTGCGCAGCATCGGCATGGCCTCGTTCGAGCTGCGCGACTACGTGGCTGCGGTGCGTGCGCTGTCGGCCGCGCTGGTCGAAACGCGCAAGACGCTGAATTCCGAGCAGCGAACCCACGCCCAGGGGCTGCTCGAACGCAGCCGCATGTACGTGGATATCTACAGCTTGAAGATCTCGCCCGCCGACGCGCGCGTGCTCATCGACGGTCGGGCTCCGGACGCGGAGCCGGATGGAACGTTGCTGCTCGGCTTCGGCACGCACAACCTGGAAGTCAGCAAGCCGGGGTTCGTGTTGCGAGCGATGGTCGTGAACGTACGCGGTGGCGAGCGCAAGGAGCTGGCGATGACCTTGGAACGAAAGCCAGTGCCCGCGGCTGTGCCGGCGGCGCCCATCGCGACGGAGGTGGCGCGATCTTCGTCCACTGCGCCTCAGGAGCATGGCGAAGGTCATTCCGGAGTGGCCTGGTTCATCGCGGCTGGCGGGGCCGCCCTGCTTTCGGCGGGAGCCGGGACCTTGTGGGTGATTCAGAACCAGGAACTCACGAGATGCCACAACCCGCCCCCCCATGGCTACCTCCCCTGTAACAACGAAAGCGCCATCTCGGGCAGGCGGAATCTGGCCATTGGTGCGACCCTGGGGACCGGGGCCGTGGCAATCACCATGGCAGTGATCGGGATGCTCAGCGGGGATTCCGAAGGGACCGCGCCAAGCGCTCGAAGCGCGCTGTCGTGTACGGTGTTGCCTTCGGGGTTGCTCTGCTCGAAGTCGTTCTAGCGATTTCAGTTCACGGGAGGATCTGCCGATGAACAAGGATCATGCACCTTGCTTCGCGCGAGGGCTTGGCACCGAATCCGATTAAGCGTTCGATTCCATCCCCAGATCAGAGACATGAGCGTGGAGCGATCCTGGTTGTTGTCATGCTGATCATGATCGTGCTTCTGGGGCTGGGTATGACGGGGCTGTTCTTGACCAGGTCCAACGTCCAGATGTTGACCAACACCAACCTGCGCAATCAGGCCCTGTACGTGGCCGAGGCCGGGCTCGAGCGCGCACGCGACATCCTCAATGGCCCGGTGGCGCCAGATCTGACCGCGCTGCTCGGCGGCGTGGGCCACGTTCCCAATCCCGCGGACGAAATTCCCAGCGCGCTCGACGCCATCCACGGCTTGCCCGTCGGACGCGGCGCGATCTTGACCGATACCGCGGGGGTGACGCTTTCGAGCGTTCGCTTTCCCACCAGCGTGGCGCACGGGGAGGCGGTTCCTGGCAACCCTCGCGTTGTGCCCAACTCGCTGATGGGCATCTACACGGTCTACATCCGTAACGACATCGCGGAATGCAGGATGGGCAAATTCACCGTCGACGGCGCCGCGGCGGGCGGCAATCAAATCGTGGTCATCCGCTCCGAGGGCACGGCCAGCGACGGCCGCACCACCGTGGTTCTGGAGATGACCATGGGAGGCGCGGGGGCAGGCGGCGCCGCCCAGGGCGCGGGCGGCATCGCCGCGGTTCTGTGTAACTCGGGCAAAAACTCCTGCGACGACAACAACTCCGTGCAGAACAACGTCGTCGTCAACAACTGAAATGGTAAAACGTGCCCGGTGGCCCTGTGCCCCGACGCGAAAACCATGACCAGAATCGACGCTAGTTTCAAAGTCTGCGCCTTGCTCGGATTCCCTGCTCACCATTCGATGGGGCCAGCTATCCACAATACGGCCTTCGAGGAACTCAAACTGCCGTTCGTCTACGTCGCCCACGATGTCGCGCCCGCTGACCTTGCCGCCGCCATCGCTGGCACGCGCGCTCTCGGCTATCGCGGCCTTTCCATCACCATGCCACACAAGGTGGCCGCCCTCGATTTCGTCGACGAGGTCGATGCCACCGCGCGGGCCATCGGTTGCATCAACACCGTGGTCAACGACCATGGGCGTCTCTTGGGCTACAACTCCGACGGGCAGGGCGCTCTCGACGCGCTGGCGCGGGCCGGGATCGCGATCTCGAGCCGGCGCGTGCTCGTGCTTGGATCGGGCGGCGCGGCGCGGGCGGTGGCCATGACCGTGGCTTTGCACGGGCGGCCGGCCGAGTTGGAGGTTTTGGGCGTGGTCGAGGACGAACTCGCGCACTTGGGGCGCGACATCGGCGAAAAGTCAGCCATCCAACCGCGCGCCCAGAGGCTTGACGATACGACCCTTGCCGCTGCGGTGGAGCGGGCCGAGGTGCTCCTGCACTGCACGCCAGTCGGGATGACCCCTGAAAAGGAGCGGACGCTCGTGCCGCGCAACCTTCTCAGGCCCGAGCTGGCGGTATTCGACGCGGTCTACAATCCACGCCGCACGCTCCTGCTCAAGGAAGCGGCTGCCCTCGGTTGCCGGGTGGTCGAGGGCATGGAGATGTTTCTCGGCCAGGCCATGGTGCAATTCGAGCTGTGGACAGGCCAGCCCGCGCCGGCAGAGGCGATGCGCCAAGTGATCGAGGCGCGGCTGTGAACCTGGTCTTGGTTGGCTATCGCGGAACCGGCAAGAGCGCCATTGCACGCAAGCTTGCGACCTTGCTCGATAGGCAGGTCGTCAGTCTGGACCAGGAGATTGTGCGGCTCGCGGGCATGCCCATCCCAGACATCGTTGCCGCACATGGTTGGAGCCACTTTCGCGATCTGGAAGAGCAGATCTGCCGCGAGTTCGGCGCCCAAGACGGCATCATCATCGATTGCGGGGGCGGCGTGGTCGAACGCGAAGCCAACGCCGCTTCGCTGCGTGCAGGTGGCAAGGTATTCTGGTTGCGGGCCACGCCGACGACGATCGTGGGACGCATCGGTGGCGACAGTGCGCGGCCTTCCCTGACCGGAAGCAAGAGCTTCACCGAGGAAGTGGAAGAGGTTCTGGGACGCCGCACACCGCTTTACGAGCGGTTGGCCCATGCGGTGATCGACACCGATGGCCGGTCACTCGATGACCTGGCTTCGACCATCGCGCGCCGATTTCAAGCCGCACTTGCCCAAATTCCTCGCTAGTGAGGCGGACGGTCCCCACGCCCTGGGGCCGCGCGTCTCCGCATGGCAGGATCTGCCGAGGCCAGTCCCAGCGTTTTCTCCAGAAAACCCGCAGATCTCGCCGGCAGCCACCCGCGGAGGGGAATCGCGCGCCGGCCTGCGGGTTGCATCGCTTGAGGGGGTCGTCGGATTTCCGCGGGCCAAAGGCTGATTTCCGGCCATGAAAGATAGCCCCCTTGCAACCTGACGCGTTCGCTTGACCTGAAATTTGTGTTAGATACATACGGGTCGTTGTCTTCGCGGACGCGACTCTGCCACAAGGAGCTGCATGTTGGACTCACGCGACAATTCGGTCCTCAAGTCTCTCAAAGAGCTGCGCAAGCAGGAAGAAGATAGGGTCAAGAAGGAACGAGCCGAGGCCGAGGTTCGTGCCGAGGCCGAGCGTCGTACCAGGGAAGAGGCTGAACGCAAGGTCAAGGAAGATTCAGAGCGCGCCAAGCGTGAAGAGGCCGAGCGTATCCTGCGCGCCGAAATGGACAAGGAAGCCCGCGAGCGCGAGGAGCGGATTCGCGTGGAGGAATCCGAGCGCCGTGCGCGCATCGAGGCCGAGACGCATTTGCAGAAAGAGCGCATGCGCCTCGAAGCGCAGGTCAAGACCGCGGTTCAGGCGAAGAAGGCCCCCGTGGGCGCGATTATTGGCATCGTGGCGGTTGTCTTGATGATCGCGGGCGGCATCATCTTCAAGATCAAATCTGACCACGAAAAGCAGCGCGCGGCGGATCAGGCCGAGCGTGACCGCGAACGCGAGCGCGAAAAGCTTCGTATGGCCGAACAAGAGAGAAAGATGGAGCTTCTCGAAGCCAGCTTCAAGAAGCAGCTTGCCGAGGCCAAGAGCGACGCCGAGCGCCTCGCCATTCAGAAGCAGCTCGACGATGCGCGCGCGCGATCGCACGCGGCGGGTATCGGAACCAAGGCGGCGACCCCGAAGGACAAGAAAGACACAAGCTCGGCGTCGGCACCTGCGCCGGCGCTGATCAAGAGCAAGAAGTCGGTTTCCGACGACCCGCTCGAAGGTCTGAAGCTCTAACCCGCCACTTGGGCCTGCGGTCGTGGTAAAAACGGCCGCATGAGTGGTAGCGAGCTTTTCGAACGTCACCGGGCCAGGCTTCTCGACCTGCTCAAGAACCTGGCGTACGAGGAGCGCGAGGTCGTGCTCGCGTCGGGCCTCAAGAGTAACTTCTACATCGACTGCAAGCAGGCGGTGCTGAGCGCCGAGGGGCACTTTCTCGTGGGCTGGCTCTTTGGCCACCTCATCGCGGAGCGCGCGCCCGAGGTCGAGGCGGTAGGCGGCCTGACAATGGGTGCCGATCCGCTGGCCTCGGCGGTGTCGACCGTAAGTTACCTTGGTCAGAAGCCGCTGCACGCTTTTTACGTGCGCAAGGAGGCCAAGGGGCACGGCACGGGACAATGGATCGAGGGGCGCAAGTTGCTCCGCCCAGGCATGCCGGTCGCAATCTTGGAGGACGTCGTGACCACGGGCGGCTCGGCGCTCAAGGCCGTGGCGCGCGCGAGAGAGTTTGGCCTCAAAGTGAGCCTCATAGTTGGGTTGGTCGATCGCGAAGAGGGAGGGCGCGAAGCTCTTGAGAAGGAAGCACCGCTTTTGACCCTGTTCCGGAGGCGCGAGTTTACGTGAACCAAGGCAGAAGGCATCTGGTTTGGGCGCTCGCCGCGCTGGTGGCCGGATGTGCCACGTCCCGCCCACCCGGCGTGGATTTTTCCGAGGCAAACAAGAGCTATCGCAACGGCGACTATCCCGCAGCATTAGAGACATGGACGCGCCACGAGCAGCTCCTCCTGTATGACGAGTATGACATCGGAACGGCCATGGAGATTTGGGCTACCTTTAAGAGCTGGGATTTCCGCCAGGCGTATGTGGCCAAGTACGCCAAGCTTTACGATCTTGCGGACGCCGAGCGCGAGCAACTGGCCAAGTCGCAGCTGGAGACGGCCCGCGCGATCTACGAGATCCACGTGGTCGCGCAGAGCACGACCGACCGATGGAATGACCTTGAGCGCAAGACATCGCCGTGGCGGATCACCTTGCTCGATGGTACCGGGGCCGAGCTTGCCCCCACGTCGATCAAGGTCGAGAAGCTTCCCGAGATCTATGAGTACGAGTTCTTTCCCATGCGTACGCTTTTTTCCAGGAGTTACACCCTCAGGTTCGTTCGCCCCGAGGGTGCCGGCGAATCATTCATCGGTCCTCAATCCGGCCGCATGATCCTGCGCGTGGCTTCGCCCATCGGTAAGGTCGAGGTGGCTTGGGAAGCCAAGGACTCCACCACGGTCAAGTAGCGAAGCCGCGCAGCCCTATGGCTTTTGCGTCAGGCTGGGGGCGTAGCGCAGGACAAGCATGGTGGCGTCGTCCTGCAGACTGCCGGAGCAGTACTCGAACACGGTTTGCATGATGCCGCTCAGGATTTCATCGACGGGCAGGTGATGGCGTTTCTCGACCTCGGCGAGCAGGCGAGGCATGCCGAAGCATTCATGGCCGCATCGGGCCTCTGGAATTCCGTCGGTGTACAGGACGACGAGGTCGCCCTCGGCGAGCTTGAGGGTGCGGCTCTCGAGGCCGTGATGGATGTCCTCGCTGATACCGACCCAGGTTCCGTGCGTGGGCACGGTGCGAATCTCGCCGCCCTTGCCGCACACGATGATGTCTTCATGGGCGCCCGCATAGGTGAGGCGACCGTCGGAAAAGAAACGCAGCATGGTCAAGGTGGCGTGATCGTCGCGGCCCATGCGCAGGCGCAGATTCTGGTACAGCATGGTGTTGAGCGCGGGCAGGATCTGGTGGGGAAGGGCGTCGGGATCGTGCAAGATCAGCGACGAGAGTCCACTTTGGATCATGAGCATCACCAGACCGGCCTCAAGTCCGTGCCCGGCCACGTCGCCGATGCCAAGCCAGCAGCCATCGGCCGTGGGTCGTACATCGTAGTAGTCGCCGCCGACCTCGGAGGCGGTGGCCATGCGGGCGGCGATTTCCAGCCCATGCACCCCATGTTCGGTCGGCAAGATCGACGTCTGAATCCGTCGCGCGATCTCGACCTCCTTGCGCAGGGACGCTAGCGCCGCTTCCCTTTCCAGCGTGGCCTCGCGGCGCAGTCGCTCCTCGAGCAACCGGGCCTGTTCCGCGACCCGCTGTTCGAGTCCCTCGTTCACGCGAATCAAATCCTGCGTCAGGCGTTGGTTTTCGCGCAGGATTCGGCAATGGGCTACCGCTCGCGTGACAGCGGCGGGCAGCATGCGGGTATGGTCGGACTTGGGGACGAAGTCGAAGACACCCGCGTGGACCGACTCGAGCACCGGGGCCATGGCCCCCTCTTCGCTGAGGATGATCACCGGTAGCAAGGGATCCATGGCGTGGATTCGGCGGAAGACCTCGATGCCGTTCATGTCTGGCATGTTGAGATCCGAGATGACGACGTCCAGTCCGGGGGTCGACGCCACCTGCAGCGCATCGATCCCACTTTGCGCCGTCAGCACCGTCCAGCCCATGTCCTCAAGAAATGCGGAAACTGCGTCCAAGCTGATGAAGGAGTCGTCGATGAGCAAGATCTTGCCCGGCGGGCTCGCGGTCTCTTGCGTTGTGCGCAGAAAAGCCATCCGGCTACGCAGAACGGGCCTTGGCGCGACCGCTGGCAGATCGGTCAAGGTAGGTATGGAATCCTGCTTGCTCACGTTCGTTCACACGCTTGCCCTTCGCGACCTGCCTTGCAAGTCATCCACGCGTGGTGGATCCGCGAGGGGATGGTTGGTCCATCGGTCGCCCGGTCGTCCTGCTTGAGTCGCGTACGTGACGGCGCGCTTCGCGCGTTGTGGAAAGCTAAAGGTCATTTGCGAAGGCGTCGATAGAAAGTGGAGGGGGCCATGTCCACACTTGTAAGCGAATCCATGCTCGGGAGGCTTCTCGAATCCGCCCGCCGCAAAGTCGTGACTGGCATGGCATCGATCGGCAAGCCGACCCCAGACGCGGCCTTGCAGCTCGCCGTGGATCTGCACACCATCGCGGGCGAGGCCGCGATGCTGAATCGGCCGGAACTGTCCAAGGCCGCGAGTGAAGGCGAGGGGGCCGCGCGCCAGCTGGCGGAGGGCCGATCCGATGCCCTCGTTCCCTGCATGCGTTCGTTGCGCAGGCTCGGCTATCTTCTGCAAGAGGCGTCGGAAACCCGGAGCGGCAGAGACACCGTAGTTCAACGAGTCGTTTCGACAGGGCCGCACAAGTTGCTTGTTGTCGACGACAGTCCTGTCGCGGCGCTTGCTCTCGCGGACGTATTCGAGATGCACGATTTCAGCGTGCGCGTTGCCTCCGGCATGGAGAAGGCGACGGAATTGTTCTCGTCGTTTTCCCCGGATGTTCTGGTCAGCGACATCCACATGCCCAACCTCGATGTTGCCGAGTTGTGCCGCAGGTTCAGAGCCGATGCGGGCGACCGGCGCGTGGCGGTGATTCTGGTTTCCGGGCGCGCCGAGTCCGAGTTGCGCGAACGGCTCAGCGACATCAAGCCCGATGCCTTCGTGTCCAAGTTGGCCGGGGCCGTGGCGGTCGTGACCAGGGTCAGCGCCATTTGCCGAGATAAGCTTGAATGAGCGCCGACGAGGTCGCGAGCGGCGAAGACAAGACCGCCATGGTGTCGCACAACGGTCCGGCAAGCGAGGCCGCGAGCACCACGCTCATGCTGCTGCGCCTAGGGAAGCGCTGGTTTGGCGTGGACGTGCGGGCCATCGAAGAAGTAGCCTTGAAAGGTGAGGTCACTCGCGTGCCCACGGCGCCGGGCCACATCCTTGGTGTTACCACCTTGCGCGGCCGTCTGGTCACGGTGGTTGGTCTGGAACAGATGGTCGGTGGCACGCGTATGCTCTCTGGCGAAATTTTGGCGACGCTGCCACGCCTGGTGGTCGTGCGCGACGGAGAGTACGAAATGGCCGTGGTGGCGGAGGGCATCCAGGGCATGACCGAATACGTGCCTGCAACCGATCCTGAACCGGACCGGCCACCGGGCTGTCCTTCATTCATGCGGGGAGAATTCGACTGGCAAGGCAACCGGGTGTCCTTGCTCGATGCACCTCTGTTGATCGCGGCCGCCGCCAAGCTGGCGGGCATCCTTTCACCGTCGGAAAAGGTGGAACCATGAGAACTCTCGGTCTTCGAACCAGGCTCGTCATCACCTTCACGGGCCTATTCTTGGCGTTCACGCTGGTCTTCGCCTGGTATTTGATCGAGCGACAGGGAGCCATCGCATCGCAGGCCCTCGAAACGCGCGCCATGGGGCTTTCCGGCATTCTCGCCAAACTGATCGCGCCGGCCGTGGATCTCGACCTCGATAAGTCCCAGGCAGAAAACTCGCTGGCGGCCATCAAGGGACACAAGGATCTCATCTATGTGGTCGTGCTCAAAGCCGACGGATCCGTGTACCTGCGCCACAGCGAAATGCGTCTGCCGTCGGGGGGCGAACTGCTCGAGAATTCGGATGTCACTCGTGTCGAGCAGCGGGGTGAACTTCTGCACGTGCTCGAACCGATTCGTTCGAACGGCAAGGATATCGGCACGCTCGCCGCCGGTTTCTCACGCCAATCGATCAACGAAGAAATCCGCACGAGCACGCGCACAGTGGTGAGCTTTTCCGCCGTGATTCTTGTCATTGGATTCTTGGTCGCCTGGGTGTTTTCCGGAACCATCGCCAGGCCCATGCTGGCATTGGCCAAGAAGCTGACTCGGCTGTCCCAAGATCTGGCGGGGCTGGCCCGCAGCCAGGAAACCGCGAGCAGCCAGCAGGTGTCGGCCATCGACGAGACCCGTGGAACCATGGAGGTGATGCTGGCCTCCGCGCAACAGATCGCCGAGAGTTCGTCGGCGGTGCTGGGCAACGCCGAACGCACGGTGACCGGAAACCGGGATGTTGCCCACCGGATTCAAGAGCTGAACAACCATGCCGAGCGTGTCGCGGAGATCCTCGCCGCCATCATGCAGGTTGCCGATCGTACCGATTTGCTCGCGCTCAATGCCGCGCTGGAGGGCACCAAGGCCGGCGAGGCCGGGCGCGGCTTCACTCTGGTGGCCGCCGAGATGCGCCGCCTGGCCGAGAGCGTGATGGAGTCGGTGGCCGGGATCCGCCGGCTGATGAACGACATGCGCACGGCCTCGCAGTCCGCCGTGCAGGCCGGGCAAGAGGGCGTCCTGCTTTCCGAGGAGACCACGCGATCGGCGCGCGACATCGCCCTGGTCACGCAACAGCAGCGCAAGGCGACCGAGCAGGTTGGGCGCAGCATGGACGACATGGCCGCGACCGTTTCCGAGGCCATGTCGAGCACGCGCCAGACCGCTGCCACAGCCCAGGATCTGGTTCACGCGGCTCTCCACCTCGACCGCCTGGTGGGCAGTAGCAGCCTCGGCCAGCCAGCGCGCGAACAGAATGGCCGCGGGTCGGCGGCCTCGGCCGACGACGGCGCGGGAGAACATCGGACGGAGTAGATTCCCATGGCCATCGATCAGGAGGCCAGAAGAAAGCGGCGCGTGGAGATGTTCCGCCAGGTGGCGGCGGAACGCGTTGGCAAGCTGAACCTAGCGTGGATCGAGTTCGAGCAGGGAGCGGGCGATCCAGCGGCCTTCCTGCGCGAGGCGCACACGCTCAAGGGCGAAGCCAGCCTGACCGGCTTCGCACTGGCGGCGAAGCTTGTCCATGCCGTGGAAGACTACGTGAAGTTGGTCCGAGATCGGGGCGCGCCACCGGCCGAGCGCGACGGCGACTTGATTCTGAACGGACTGGACTTGGTGTTGCGGCTTGCCCAGGGCGCCCCCGATACCTCTTCGCTCGAAGCCGACGCGTTCATCGCAAGAGTCTCGGCGCTGGTCGGAAAACCGCTGGACCTAACCCCGGCTCCGACGGTGTCGATGACACCGGCGCCACTTGCGTACGCCTCCGCACAAGCCACCCGCGCCATGTCCGCCGCCGAGGATTCGAGCGGCAAAGCAACGCCGACCCCGGTACTCGTGCGCAAGGAGAACTCGATCCGGGTCACCTCCGAGAAGATCGACCACTTGCGCGGCATGGTGTCCGACCTTCTGCTCTCCAGCGTTCGCTGGCGTCAAATGACCCGTACTGCCCGGCGTTTGCGTGAAGCCGTCCAGGCTATGCGACTGGGCGGCCATCGCGCCGCGGGCGACGAGAGCGCGAAGTCGTGGACAAGCATCATGGCCGGGCTCTCCGACATGGAATCGCGCCTGCGCGACGAGACCCATGACCTGGAACGCTTCATCGGGGATCTCGACAGCACGACGCGCGAGCTGCGCATGATCCCGCTCGCCACGCTGCTCGATCACTTCCCCGTGCCCTTGCGCCAGCTCGCGCGCTCTTTGGACCGCCAGATCCGCTTCGAAATCGCCGGCGAGCAAGTCGAGGTCGACAAGGCGCTGCTCGAAATGCTGGAGGAGCCGCTGCTGCATCTTCTACGCAATGCCGTCGACCACGGGGTCGAGCCCACGGCCCAGCGTCTGCTGGCCGGAAAGCCGGCCGAGGCCACCGTGCGCATCACCGCTGGCATGGTCGGGCAGCGGCTGCATTTGCGCGTCTCCGATGACGGAGGCGGCATCGACGTGGCGGCGGTGCGCCGGCGCGCGCTCAGCACCGGGCTGCTCAGTCCCGAAGTCGCCAGCACCGCCAGCGAGCGGGATATTCTCCGCACCATCTTCGCCGCGGGCTTCTCCACCCGCGAACAAGTCTCCGAGGTTTCCGGACGCGGCATCGGGCTCAACATCGTGCTCGACGTGGTCGAGAACGTGGGCGGCAAGGTGGAGGTTCGATCCGAACTCGGGCGCGGCACCACGTTCGATATCGAGGTGCCCATCACCGTGGCCATCACAAGGGTGGTTCTGTTTCGCGTGGGCACGGGCACCTACGCGTTGCCCGCGGCCTCGGTGCGCAGTCTGGTCTTGTCCAGTGTGACCGAGGGCCACGACGATCCCGATGGACCTTCCATCCAGTTCGGCGGCGCCGCCGTGCCGCTGCTCGATCTTGGGAAGGTTTTGGGCGAACCCCCAACCGCGGGCGAAAACGCGCGCATCATCATCGCGCAAAGTGGCGCCGATCTCGTGGCTCTGACCGGGACCACCGGCCACCTCGAACGCGAGGTCATGCTCAAACCGATGGGTAAGTTCTTCGAAAAGCTTTCGCTGGTGGCGGCCGCCGTGAACCTTGAAGAGGGCGCGCTCGCGTTGGTGCTCAAGGCCGCCGAGTTGGTCCTGCTGGCGCGGTCGCGCGGAAAGAAGCACGCATCCGACGAAGAAATGCAAGTTCGCCAAACGGCAGGCCGCATCGCCTTGGTCGTCGACGATTCGCCGGTGGTTCGCGACATCATCGCACAGGCGCTGCGCTCCTATGGGCTGCATGTCTTGCTGGCGGGCGACGGCGAGGAAGCCCTCGCGGTGTTGGCGGCCCACGCGCACGTGGACATTGTCGTCACCGACATCGACATGCCTCGCCTCGACGGACTGGGCCTCGTGCGCGCGCTACGCGGCCTGCAAGGCTGTCAGGACCTTCCGGTCGTGGCTATCTCCATGCGCGGCAGCAAGCAGGAAAAGCGCGCCGCCATGGAGGCGGGCATGTCGGCCTACATCGACAAGAGCGATTTCAACCAGGCCCTGCTCTGGCAAACCATTTGCCTCTTCGTGGCCCGCTCATGAAGACGCGCGTGCTGGTGGTGGACGATTCGCCGCTCATCCGCGCCGTGTTGCGGGAAGCGTTGGAACGGACCTGCGATATCGAGGTCGTAGGGGAAGCCGGCGACGGACGCCAGGCCATCGAACGCGTGCGCGAACTTCGGCCAGACATCGTGACCATGGATGTGCTCATGCCGGTCATGGACGGCCTTGCCGCCACCGAGGAAATCATGCGCGTGCAGCCAACCCCGATTGTCATCATCGCCAGAGAGGGTGGCGATGCTCGAGCGCTGGCCGTCGAAGCCCTGGGCAAAGGAGCACTGGCAGTGTTTCCCAAGCCCGCCTCTGGATTCGACGAGGCGATGGCGCGCGAGCTGGCGGTCACCATTCGGCGCATGGCCTGCGAGGCCGGCCAGAGCCGCCGCTTTTTTCCGCCGGCCGCTCACGCGCAGACGAAGATTCGCGTCTTGCTCGTCGACGATTCCCGGCTGATTCGCCAGGTGATGCGCCAGGCGCTCGCGTCCTTTGCCGATATCCAGGTGGTAGCGGAGGCCGGCGACGGACTCTCCGCGGTGAAAGTGGCCGCCAAGGTCCGCCCCGACGTCGTGTGCCTGGACATCCTCATGCCTATCATGGGCGGTCAGGAGACGGCAGAGCAGCTCTTGGGTCACTCTTCGCTCGGCATTCTCCTGGTCACGCGCGAACGCGAGGCCGCCCGCCGCCTACTTGCCGCGCAAGTTCCCGGCGCGCCCATCGAAGTCTTTCTCAAGCCCAACTCGGGTTTCGACGAAATTAGCGTCGCAGAACTGGCCAGTGCCATCCGTCGGTTGGCGCGCAAGGGCGGCTCCCGCGTGCCCGCCGCCGCATCGATCCAGCGGCGCTTGGATCCCGTCCATCCCGTGCAGGTAGCCATCGCCGGGATCGTGGGTTCGACCGGCGCGCCGCGGGTCTTGCGCGACCTCGTGCGCGGATTGCCGGTCGATTTTCCCGTACCCATCGTCGTGGTCCAGCACACCGAGCGGGGCTACGCCGAGACCTTGTCGACCTGGCTGTCCGCGGACTCGCCCCTGCCAGTGCGCTTGGGCAGGGAAGGCCACGTGCTCGTTCCCGGCGAGATTGTCGTGGCCCCCGACGATCTGCACATGGAGATCCGCACGGGAGGGTCGGTGGCCCTGCGGGCGACCGCGCCCGTGGACGGGTTTCGTCCCTCGGCGACGGTGCTGCTGGCTTCGCTCGCGGCAGCGTACGGCCAGCACGCCCTCGGCATGGTCCTGTCCGGCATGGGCAGCGATGGCGCCGAGGGGCTTGGGGCCATCTATTCGTCGGGCGGCTGTGCCATCGTCGAGGATCCCAACACCGCCGCGGTGCCAGGAATGCCCAAGCGGGCGCTGGCTCGCGCTACCGGAGCCCATGCCGAAAGCGCGTCTCGCCTGGCCTGGCTGCTCATCGAATTGGCCGGCAGCGGGCGACCGCGAAAGACTGCGTAGCGCGCGTTCCAAGAAGCCCGCTTTCCTTGTGGGGCGACTAGGTCGAAGATGCTGCCTCGGTGTTCGATTTCATCCGACAAGGGGTTCAACACTACCGGGCGCTCGGTTGGGCGGCCCAGGTCGCGCTTGGCCTGGGCCTGCCACTGGCGTCGTTCCTCGTCGGGCTGGCAGTGGTGGTGGGTTTGCCAGCCGACTTCTTCGTGCGAACCGCCGAGCAAAGTGGGTTCTTGCACGCGCACCGAGTCCTGCGCTGGACGCTGGTGGTGGCCAAGAATTTTCTTGGGGTTATTGTCTTCCTGGCTGGCTTCGTCATGGCTTTGCCCCTGGTGCCAGGACCCGGCGTGCTCTTCATGCTGGTTGGGTTGGCGCTCGTCGATTTTCCGGGCAAGCGATCCTTGGAACTCTGGCTTCTGCGCGAACCTCACGTCCTCTCGTCGGTCAACAAGATGCGCGCCCGTTTCGGCAAGTCGCCCATTCTGACCGGGGATCGCTGAGTGCAGACTATGGTAAACAGCGGACCATGACTGGCAGTACCGCGTTTATGTGTTCCATGTGTCGCAAGCCCATTCCGGTTGGCGGGAAGGTGATTCGTTGCTCGGTTTCCACCTGCAACTCGGGCAAGATCAAACTCGTCTTCTGCTCGCCCGCGTGCTGGGATTCCCATCTTCCCGACGCCCGCCATCGCAGCGCCTATTTCACCGAAGAAACCGCGCGCCGCGAGTGAAGGTTTCGCGTTGGCGCCGGCCGTGGCCAAATGCGCCATAATTTAATGCGCCAACCACGCGCCGCGCCGAAGCGTGCGGCCGCTCACGGGTTCTTCCAAAGATTCGCGTTGCAATACCTCCGGTAGTGATGATGTAGTCGCATCTCCGACTCTAATCCGGTGATTGTCTCTGATCTGAACAGTCTTGGAGGACATGTATGAACTCAAGCAAGCTCGTTTCGACTTTGCTGGCACCGCGAATGTGGCTCACGTGCGCCGCGATCGCGATGTTGGCCGTAGCAGGGTGTGGCGACTCGACGACGACGCCAAAGAGGAATGACGGGGCGGTTGATGGTCCGTCGACCGGCACTGGCGGCAAGCTAGGCACTGGCGGCGGTGGAGGTTCTGGGGGCATCGTCGCCAGCACCGGCGGTATCGTGGGCGCAACCGGCGGCGTTGGCGCGGGTGGCATCGGCGCGGGCGGTATCGGCGCGGGTGGCATTGGTACGGGCACCGGCGGAGTGCCCGGCACCGGCGGTAGGGGCATTGATGGCGGACCTGGAACCGGCGGCAGGGGCATCGACGGCGGCGGCGGTTCTGCCATCGACGGACCCCAGGACGTGGCAATCAAGAACGATGTACCCACGGATCAACCGATCAAGAACGACGTTAGGTCGGATCTCCCGCCTGGGATCGATACCAGCGGGATCGATACCAGCGGGATCGACGGCGGGGCCTGTGGTGCCGCGGGCCAGGGCTGCTGCCCAGGATCCACCTGCGAGAATGGTGGCTGCTGCGTGCCCACTGTGGGTGGCGGCGGCGGAACCGTGTGCGTTGCCACCGGTAGTGCGTGCAACCGGATCGGTGGCACTTGCTCGGCCGGCGCGTGCGCTGGTACCGATGCCGGAACCTGCGGCGCTCTTAACGACGAATGCTGCGTCCGACCCGCCACTGGCGGCGGCGGCGCCACCCTGCTTTGCACCGCGGGCAATGTGACCTGTGGTGCCGGCGATGCCTCTCCCGGTCTGTGCGTGGCTTGCGGCAGTTTGAACGGGCCTTGCTGCGGCACCGGAGGTGGCGGTGGCAGAACTTGCTCGGCTGCTGGGACCGTTTGCACTGGCACGGGTGGTGGCAGCCTCGGAACATGCACCGCTTGCGGCGCGACCGGCCAGGCTTGCTGCGGCGGTGCGAATGCTTGCTCGGCCGCTGGGACCGCTTGCATTGGTGCGGGTGGCGGCAACCCCGGAACGTGTACGGTTTGCGGTGCGAGCGGCCAGGCTTGCTGTGGTGGTGCGAACACCTGCGGGACAGGGGCCTCACTCGTATGTCGTGGCACCGGTGCCGCCGCGGCCTGCACGCCCTGTGGCGGTGCCGGCGAATACTGCTGTGGCGCGGGCGGCTTTGCCAGCCGGACCTGCCAAACGGGCCTCGTCTGCACGCGCTCTGAGGCAGGTGGCGGATCGGACAACGCTATGTGCAACTAGTGGTCTGACACCCTGAAGGGGCGCGCGGTTGGCGCCCCTCCGCCAAGACTCCACGACGCCGGGACCAGAATCCGACCCGGCCTCGTGGAGTTTTTTTTATGCGTGAGCCAGTCATTCGCTCGATCTTCTTTGTCATCTCGACTACAATTTGAAGGTCCGCAATATTGAGACGAGGGGCTCGCGGGCAGTTCCCGGCGAGCTCATTTCCGGAGGCCATTCGATGAACAAGCGCATGTCGTGGCTCGGCACCAAGGCTTTTCAGACCCTCGCGCTCTCGATTGTCTTGGTCGTTTCCGCGTGTTCAACGGACAAGAGCGGATTGACGAACGTGAACGTCGGGGCTGGTGGCGGGGGAGGAGCGAATCGGGATGCCCCTGGCGGAGGTGGATCGGGCGGAAGTGCAGCAGATGCGCCAGGCAGCGGCGGGAAACTTTCCGCCACGGGAGGCTCGGGCGGGACGCTGGTCAATTCAGGTGGCACGACAGGTGCTGATGTCCTTGGTGGTGGCGGCATCCCGGCTGGCGGCGGCGGGACTTTGTTCGCCGTTGGTGGCTCGGGCGGATCGCCGTCTAGTTCAGGTGGCGAGGGACGCGTCGATGCCGATGGTGCTGGCGGCACCGCGGTTGGCGGCGGAGGCGCGATTGGCACGGGTGGCTCCTCACCAGGCACTGGCGGGAGCGGTGGAACCCTTGTTCAGGCAGGCGGCGCCAGTGGAACGAACCCAGGCACCGGTGGGGCCGGCGGGACAATCGATAGTTCCGGTGGGGCCGGCGGTGCCACCCCTCGAACGGGTGGGGCAGTCACGGGTGGTGGACTTGGCACGGGCGGCACCGGCATGGGCGGCACCGGCATGGGCGGCACTGGCACCGGCGGCACTGGCACCGGCGGCACTGGTACCGGCGGCACTGGCACCGGCGGAGTGAATCGCACGGGCGGAGTGACTGGAACTGGCGGAAAGGCTACTGGCGGAAACTCCACTGGCGGGACCTCTGCAGTCACCTGCGGCGGATCTGGCCAGGTTTGCTGCGCAGGAAACGCCTGCACGAATGGCGGATGCTGCGTAGCCGGCGCTTGCCGCGCCAACGGAGCAAGCTGCCCAGGCCCGACCAGTGTTTCAACCTGTTCGAATGGGGCCTGCGGCAACTGCGGAGGTGTCGGCATGCAGTGTTGCGCTGGGTCCACTTGCACCGCAAGCAAGACGATCTGCAGCAACGGCGGTCCTGGCGGTTCCACTTGCACCGCATGCGGCGGCCCTGGCCAGCCCTGCTGTTCTGGCAATCTGTGCGCGGGCGACGCGGGCGTGGCGGGAGTCGGCTGTTGCGTGGCCTCTGGGCTCGGCACGGGCACGCCGACTTGCGTGGCCACGGGCAGCGCTTGCGGAGCCTTGGGCATGTGTTCGCAAGGCGCTTGCGGAACATGCGGGGGCCTGGGCAATCCGTGCTGCTCGGGCAATCGCTGTACGGCTCCCAATACTTTGTGCCAGGCTTCTTCGACGCCGGGCGGACAGTCCAGTTGCGTGGCTTGTGGTGGGCCCACTCAGCCGTGCTGTAGCGCCGCCAGCGGTGGCGTTGGGACCTGCTCGCCTGGGGACAGCTGCCAGAGACCGACTGGAAGTCCCTCGAACTCCTGTTTGGCGTGTGGGGACACGGGCCAACCCTGCTGCGCCGGAAACACGTGCTTGACCGGTGATTGCAGGATGGGGTCGGTAACCTGTCCCTGAGGCTCTTCAGCGCGAACAGTCGAGACCGAGGTTGCGTTTTTCCAGATCCGCGACGAGGGGTTGAAAATAGGCGAGCATGGCGCGCGGGCCGATGTCCTCGCCCGTGGCTTCGCGCATGACCTCGCGCCAGTCGCGGGTGGCGCCCTTGGCCAGGATTTTCTGCAGGAAACGCCCAACCTCTTGGCTGCCCGAGTAGTCGCAGGCGCGCACGTCCTGTTTGAGGATCTTGGTACAGATGTGATCGTGCAGCTGGAACTTGATCAGGCTGGCCAGGGCGTAGTCGTAGTACTGCGCGGGATCGTCGTTGATGTGGGTTTTGGTGCAAGCGTCGCAAAGTTCCTCGCCGCGGGCCTTGGGCGCTTGCACGCCCTGGTAGCGTGAAACGTACTGCCACCAGCGCGCCTGCCATTCCGAAGGCGGCAGCTCGCCTTCGTAGAGGTCATGCTCGAAGTGGGTCATGGTGCCGGCCGCAAAAGGCAGGAACACGACCGAATCCAAAGCCGTCTGCAACAGCCAGCCGGCGGCGTCGGGCTCTTGGCCCTGGCGGACCAGCCCCAGCTTGCGCAGATAGGGCATCTGTTCGCTGGCAAGACGGGCCAGTTCGCCCACGGCCTCGTGAAAGGCGCGGTTGGCGCCTGCGCGCAGAAGGAACGGCACCTCGGGCCGGCTATAGGACATGTAGTAGTAGATGTGGCCGAGTTCGTGATGGGCCGTGCCGAACCACTGCGGGTTGGGCTCGACGCTCATGAGCGAACGCACGTCGCCCTCGCCGTCGATGTGCCAGGCCGAGGCGTGGCTGTTCTTCTTGCGTGGGCTCCCGCGATCCACTGGGTAGAGGTCGGACTTTTGCCAAAAACTCTCGGGCAGGCGCGGGAAGCCGAGCGAGACGTAGAAATCCTCGGCCGTGCGCACGATGAATTCGCGGCTCTTGTTCTTGAAGAAGGGATCCAGGTTCGCGCTGTCGATGAGGCCGGGCCACGATTGCGCCCAGCGGTTGCCGATCCAGTGCGCTGGAATGAGGCGCGGCACCGGCTGCTTGTAGCGCTCGGCCAGGGTGTGCTTGGCGAAGCAGTGCAGGCCATCGTAAACGGGCGCGACCGCGGCAACCATGCCGTCGACCAGCTCCATCATCTCGGCCACGGTCATGCCGTAGTCGGCGACCTGCAAGGCGAAGAAGGACGAATAGCCCATCTCGCGCGCGACCTGGTTGCGCAGCGTTTGCAGTTCGGTCAGGCCGGGCTTGAGCTTGCGTCCGATCTCTTTCGACGCCACCCAGGCCAGCTCGCGCTCTTTGAGGTTGCGCGACTTGCGAAGGATGTCGTCGATGTCGTTGGCCGAGCTCGGCCGGATGCAGGCGCCGGCGGGGTTGGTTTGCAGGCAGAAAGTGTATCCGTCCAGAATCGAGGACTGCCGGGCCTCGGCCTCGATGCGTTTGGCAACGACCTCGGGAAGGGTGGCCGGGCTGTCGGCGGCCGCGAGCAGCAGCTTGGTGAGTTGCCGGACCGAGAGTGGATCGAGATCGCTTTTGAGCTTGAGCAGCGACCGCGTCTTCTCGATCACGAGTTTGGACCCGGAAACCGAGGCCAAGGCCTTGTCCGCGGCGGTGCGCGCGGCCGTGTGTTCGGGCGTGACGTCGGTGGCAGCGGTCCAGGCGGCCTGATTGGCTACGGTTTGCAGCGGCTGGATAAGGCCGCTCGTGACTTCGAGGAAAGCACGTGCCTCGCGCTCTTGCGGGGTCGCTTTTCGGCTTGGACCGGCGTGAAGACCGAGGGCAGCCATCAGCGTGGCAGCCAGTGCGCTGGAGGCGAGAAAGAGGGGCAGGCGGCGTGACATGGCCCGAAACTAGCACGGAGCTTTACGAACGCGGACGAGGATGGTAAGCCAGCCCACCATGCGACGCATTTCTGAGATTGCCTTCTGCCTTCTCGGCCTGACGGCCGTTCTTTTGTTTTTCGTGGCCTGCGGCCAAAACGAGGGCGGACGCTGCCAGATTGATTCGGACTGCGCGAGCGGGCTGAAATGCACCAATGGCACGACCGGAAATGGTACGTGCGGGCCGCAGATCACGGTGCTCCCCACCAGCGACGCGGCGCCAGCGAAGGATCTGGCCGAGGATTTGCCAGTTGTGTCAGGCCCCGAGGTTGGCATCGATACCGTCGCAATGCCCGAAATCGACGCCGAGACGATCGATACCGGCTCGGTGGATTAGAGCTGTCCTAGATTCTTAGCCCCAGCTCCGCGAGCTGGGCACGGAAGGTCGGTGCATCGGTGAATACGCGCGCCTGGATCCCCAGCGCCGAAGCAACCTCGATGTAGCGCTGAACATCGTCGAAGTAGGCGGTTTCCTCGGCGCGCAGCCCCGAGCGGGCCAGGGTGACTTGGAAGATCTCGGGGTCGGGCTTGGCCATGCGCAGTTCGCAGGAAATGACCAGGTCGTCGAAGCGCTCGAACAGTGGGATGAGTGGGCGGACGAATTGCCAGTGCATCTCGTTCACGTTGGACAGCAGCACGACTTTCACCTGGCCGAGCAAGGCTTCGACCATGGGCAGAAGCGCACGGTGAACTCGAAAATGGCAATTCCACATGGCGAAAAACGGCACGGGCTCCATCGGGACGTTCGACCCAGCCACCTGGCAGATCGCTTTGCGAAGATCGTCGCCGGCCAGGTCGCCTCGGTTGATCGAATCCCACAGCTCCAGCATGCGTTTGCGGATGTGCTCGGGATCTGCCCCGCCCCAGGTCGACATGCGCTGAAACAGGACGAGGTCGTCGTGGTAGACGAGGACATTGCCGAGATCGAGGACGACAGCTTGAATGCGATTCATGAAACTGCTGGCGGTCGTCTAGACGTCTTCGACCGGGATGAACTTGATTTCTTGGATCTGGTATTCGCGCGAGCCCTTGCCCGTGCGCAGGGTGACGGTGTCGCCCTGTTCGCGGCCGATCAACGCACGCGCCAGAGGTGCTGAAATCGCGATGCGGCCTTCCTTGATGTCGCCCTCGTGATCGCCGACGATGCTGTACACGGTTTCATCGCCGGATTCCGTGTCGGCCAACCGGACGGTTGCGCCAAAGACCACGCGCTTGCCTGACAGCTTGCCGGGATCGATGACCTCGGAAAGCGCGATGGTGCCTTCGATCTCGCGCATGCGGCCCTCGATGAAGGCTTGCCGTTCTTTCGCGGCCGAATACTCGGCGTTCTCCGAGATGTCGCCGTGAGCGCGCGCGGTTTCGATGTCGAGCACGTTCTTGGGCCGCTCGACCTCGCGCAGGCGCTTGAGCTCGTCGCGCAGTTTCTTCTGCCCCGCTGGGGTCATGGGAAAGCGATCAGCCATGTTGGTATTCCTGAAGCGAGCAGACCGAAATGCTGCCCGACTTGAGTCTCGCAATGGCGTCAGCGGCCGCGCGAGCGGCTGACATCGTGGTGTAGTAGGGCAGGCCGCGCATGAGCGCGGTTCGGCGCAGGGAGAAGGAATCGTGGATGGACGCCGTGCCCGCGGTAGTGTTGACCACCAGGTGTACGTCGCCGTCGAGCATGCGATCCACGCAGTTGGGCCGCCCTTCGCTGACCTTGTTGACCCGTTCGCAAGCCAGGCCGGCCGCGGCCAGGCGGGCGTGAGTTCCGCCGGTGGCCATGATGCGGAAGCCGAGGCCAATCAGGGTGGTGGCCACGGGGATGGCCAAATCCTTGTCGCTGTTCTTGACCGACATGAACGCGGTCATGGGCTTGTCGCCTGGAACGGGCAGGCGCATGCCAGCCGCCAGCTGGCTCTTGGCAAAGGCCGCCTCGAAGCTGCGATCGATGCCCATGACCTCGCCGGTCGAGCGCATCTCGGGGCCGAGCAGAACGTCCACGCCGCCGAACTTCACGAAGGGGAACACCGCTTCTTTGACGGCGATGTGCCTGGGCACGACTTCCTTGATGCCGATTTCGCGCAGGGTCTTGCCAGCGGCGATTCTGGCCGCCACCTTGGCCAGGGGAACGCCGATGACCTTCGATACAAAAGGCACCGTGCGTGAGGCGCGCGGGTTCACTTCCAGAATGAAGATGCCGCTCCCGTCGCGCGGCACCGCGAACTGAATGTTCATCAGGCCGCGCACGTCGAGCTCGCGCGCCAGGGCCCGCGATTGCTCTTTGATGGCCTCGATGGTGGCCGCGGGCAGCGAGAAGGGCGGTAGCGAACAGGCCGAGTCGCCCGAGTGAATGCCGGCCTCCTCGATGTGCTCCATCACGCCGCCGATGACCACGTCGTGGCCGTCGGCCACCACGTCGACGTCGACCTCAATGGCATCACGCAAGAATTGATCGACGAGAATCGGCGCGGATTCGTCGCCCTTGCCGCCCCCCGAGGCCAGGCTTTCCTTGCGCCCGGCTTCGAGGGCGCGACCCACGAAGGTTTCCAGGCCCGAGGCATCGTAGACGATTTCCATGGCGCGTCCGCCGAGCACGTACGACGGCCGCACCATGACCGGATAGCCGATGCGGTCGGCGATGACTCGCGCCTCATCCAAGCCGTGGGCCGTGCCCCAGGCCGGCGAGCGCAGGCCAAGTTTGGTGACGAGTTCGCCGAAGCGCTGGCGATCTTCGGCACGGTCGATGGCGTCCGCGCTGGTGCCGAGCAGCTTCACGCCGGCCTTTTGCAGCGGCACAGCCAGGCGCAGCGGGGTTTGCCCGCCGAACTGAACAATGACGCCTTCGGGTTTTTCGGCGTCGATGATCTCGAGCACGTCCTCGCGGGTGAGCGGCTCGAAGTACAGGCGGTCTGCCGTGTCGTAGTCGGTCGAGACCGTCTCGGGATTGCAGTTGACCATGATGGTCTCGTAGCCATCCTCGCGCAGGGCTTGCACGGCGTGCACGCAGCAGTAGTCGAACTCGATGCCCTGGCCGATGCGGTTGGGGCCGCCGCCCAGGATCACGATCTTCTTCTTGCCCGTTGGACGCGTTTCGGACTCGGCGGCTGGCTCGGCGTCGGTGCCGGTTTCGTAGGTGGAATATAGATATGGCGTGTGCGCCTCGAACTCGGCCGCGCAGGTGTCCACCCGCTTGAATACAGGCCGGATGCCGAACTTGATGCGCGCCTGGCGCACGTCTTCTTCTTTCACGCCGGCCAGCTTCATCAGACGGCGATCCGACATGCCCATGCGCTTGCGCCGCGCCAGCGAGACCGGATCGTCGAGCAACTTGGCGCCGTCGATGCGCGCCGACTCGTCTTCCTTGACCAAGGCGTCGAGGTGTTCGAGAAACCATGGATCGATGGCGGTCAAGGCGTAGGCTTCCTCGATGGAAAGCCCGGCACGCAGTGCCTCGGCCAGCTGCCATAGGCGATCCGGGCCTGGCTCGTGAATCAGTCGCTTGAGCTCTTCGAGCGGCGGCACGCGGTCGAGGTCGAAGCCCCAGCGGCCGATCTCCAGCGAGCGCAGGGCCTTGCCAAGAGATTCCCTGAAAGTACGTCCGATGGCCATGACCTCGCCCACCGACTTCATCTGCGGGCCAAGGGTCGAATCCGCGCCCGGGAATTTCTCGAAGGCGAAGCGCGGAACCTTGGTGACCACATAGTCGATCGTCGGCTCGAAGCAGGCCATGGTTTCGCGGGTGATGTCGTTGGGCAGCTCGTCGAGGGTGTAGCCGACCGCCAACTTGGTCGCGATCTTGGCGATGGGGAACCCGGTTGCCTTCGACGCGAGCGCCGAGCTGCGCGACACGCGCGGGTTCATCTCGATGACGATCATGTCGCCGTTCTTGGGGTTGACGGCGAACTGGATGTTGGAGCCGCCGGTCTCGACGCCGATCTCGCGAATGACCGCCAGCGAGGCGTCGCGCATGACCTGGTATTCCTTGTCGGTCAAGGTCATGGCCGGCGCGATGGTGATGGAATCGCCGGTGTGCACGCCCATGGGGTCGAAGTTTTCGATGGAGCAGATGATGACGGCGTTGTCTTTCCCGTCGCGCATCACCTCCAGCTCGTATTCCTTCCAGCCCAGCACCGACTGTTCGACCAGCACCTCGCCGCGTGGGCTTTGCTGCAGGCCCCAGTTGACCTTGGCATCGAATTCCTCGGCGTTCCACGCAATGGCCGCGCCCGATCCTCCGAGTGTGAACGACGGTCGCAGGATCACCGGGTAGCCGGTGCCGACCTTGGCCGCCACCTCGGCCTGGATGGTGCGTGCCTCGGCAAGCGAGTGGGCGTAACCCGACAGCGGCACCTTGAGGCCGATGTTGTGCATGGCCTGCTTGAACAGGTCGCGATCCTCGGCCTTCTCGATGGCCGCCACCTGGGCGCCGATCAATTTCACGCCGTACTTTTCCAGCACCCCGGCCTTGTGAAGCTCGATGGTCAGGTTGAGCGCGGTCTGTCCGCCCAGCGTGGGCAGAAGCGCGTCGGGCCGCTCGCGCTCGATGATCTTGGTCACGATATCGACGGTCAGCGGCTCGACGTAGGTGCGATCGGCCAGCTCGGGGTCGGTCATGATGGTGGCCGGGTTGGAATTGACCAACACCACGCGGAAGCCCTCCTCGCGCAGGGCCTTCACGCCTTGCGTGCCCGAATAGTCGAACTCGCAGGCTTGCCCGATGACGATGGGGCCGGAACCAATTAGAAGGACGGTCTTGATATCTGTTCGTCGCGGCATTACTCGGGCTTCTTCAATTTCAGGACGTGACCTTCCCGGTCGAGCTGGAATCCGTCGGGCAATTTCTTTTCCACGCCGCCGCGGTGGCCGTGCACCAGCCAGCCGAGTTCGGCGAAGCCGTCGGCGATGCGAATACGCAGGCGCAGGCTTTCTTCGCTGTCCGAGACAAAAAGTTCGAGCAGCTGGTCGCGGGCGGTTTCTTCGTTCTTGAGCCCAAGCAGCGCCTCGACGGTGGTGAAGCGCACGCCTTCATCCATGTCGCCGAGGTAGGGCGCCACGAGTTCGGGCGATTTCTTGTGCTTCATCAAACCGAGGTGGCGGATGAGCTGGATCTTCTTGGTGGGATCGCGTTCGTAGCCGGGTTCGTGGCGCGCCAGCACCTCGGCGATGGCGTCCAGCTCTGCGTCCTTGTTTGGGGCAACCTTCTGCAGCACGCGCAAGGGCCACGACACCGAATCCGCGGCAGCCAAGTAGCGCTTGACCGCGGGCAGGGCGGACTCGCCTTTGCTGACCAGGGTGTCGAACACCCATTCCTTCTCTTGTTCGTCCTCGATGGACTTGTCGTACATCATGCCAAAGCGCCGCATAAGGCCATAAAGCGCCTCGTCCGACCCTTCCGTCGCCAGCGCCTCCATGGCTTTGTAGCGATCCCCGGATTGGGAATACTTGTGGATTGCGCGCTGGATATTTCCGGCGCGTGCGCGCTCCTCGCGCTTCTCTTTGGAGAAGATATCGAGCAGGCCCATGGCGAGTTGGCGGACTCTATACCATGTTTGGGCGCGATTCGTTGTATACAGGGGCCGCCGCGCAAGATCGCCTTGCGGCCCGTCGGTCGGGACCTCGTCAGACGCGCCCTGGCACGCGGTTTCCGTCGTGGACACAAGCACCAACGAAGCACGAGGCCCGGATTCGGGCAGGCACAGCCTAGGCGGGCAATCCCGGCGGGAGCGCCTGCAAGGCGTTCTTGCCCAAGTTTGGCCTTGGCTATTTTCAGGCAAGGTCTCCGATACGTGGTGTTTTGGGGTTTGCTACGCGCTGCTACTTCCGTTTTTCCTTGCCCCGCTCTTCGCCACCCGGCTTCTGCCTGGGCTCGACCTGCCCTTCCACATGGCCGCCGCCGACATGCTGTCCAAGGTCGGTCGGGCTGGCTCGCCCTACGCGCCCTACTACGAGGGCGGTCTGCGCATCGCCCCCTATGCTGCGCACTTCGTGGCCATGATCGGCCTAGGCAAGGTGATGGGGCTGCTTGCCGCGCACAAGCTCATCATCATCGCCTACGTGGCGGGGCTGCCGTTGGCTATGGCTTCCTTGCTGGCGGCTTGCCGGCGCAGCCGCATCCCGGCCTTGCTCGCGTTTCCCCTCGCCTACAACCTGGCCTTGCACTACGGATTCATCAGCTTCGCGCTGTCGTTGCCCGTCCTGCTCTGGCTGCTCGCCCAGATGACCAAGCTGGTGCACAGCGATCGCACGCGCACCCTGGTTGCCCGGTGGTTTGCCACGACCGCGGTGGCGAGCCTGCTTTTTCTGTGCCACTTGCAGAATTTTCTCTATGGGGTTTGTGCCGCGCTGGCCTTCGCGGTGCTGGCGGCGGCCCCGATTCGCCGCAAGCTTTTTGCCGTGACCGCTCTTTTGCCTGCCTTCGCCGGGCTGGTCTATTGGCACTTGGGATCCCCGCCAGTGACCGGGCAAGCCAAGCTGACGCCCGCCCTGGCCTGGGCCTTTCTCAAACGTCATCGACTGGATGACCTCGGCCGCGAGAAATTGCTCGTCGACTTGTGGAACCGCATTCTTTTGATTCCGTCGCACGCCATGCGCGCGTTCGCCGACGAAATCAACGTGCCGGCTTGCAAGGGACTTTTCCTGATCATGGTCGCTTATGTTTTGGCCGGGGTTTTGGCCTGGCCGTCTCCCGACGAACCGCTGGAGGCGCGGGCTTTGCGCAAGCGCCGCATGCGGCTGGCTGGCTTGGTCGTTTTCCTCGGCGCGCTCATGGCCTATCTGGCGCTGCCCCATCACTTGCAAGAGCTGGAGCTGATGACGTTCTTTCCGCGCTTCTCCGTGCTGGTGCTGCTGATGTTCCTGCTCCTGGTGCCGGCCGGACTTTTGCGTTTGCGCGGGCTATTTGTTTTGCTTCTGCCCGTGCCCGCCCTGGTGTTCGGCATGCTTTACGGTCGGCAACTCACCCTGCACTACCGCGCCTATGGCGCCGAGGTGGCGGGCTTCGTGGAGGTGGCCGGCAAGACGCCGCCTGGAGGCAAGGCACTGGGGCTCGTCTTCGATCGAAAATCGGCCGTCATGAGCGTCGAGTCCGCCCTGATCGGCGTCCCTGGCTTTTACCCGGCCCTGCGCCCGGCCCTGGGCAGCATGGTGCCGCCGAACTATTGCGGCGACCGCCACATGCCGTGCCGCCTGAAAGTCGAGGCGAAATCTTTCCTGTCGCCCTGGGATCCCTCGAATTTTGCGCCGGCGAGGATGTTGCCGATCTTCGATTACTTCTTCGTGCGCAGTCTGCCTCGGGGCATGGACTTGTTCAGGGGCTACCACGGCATGGTCGAGCTTCTGGCCCAGTCGGGGAACTGGATGGTCTTCCGCAAGCGGCCCGGCCCGCTCGTGGGTGATTCACCGCCGCCACCGCCGCCACCGCCGCCTGCGCCCCCTGCGCCTCCCGTGCTGGTGGCGCCGCCCGTCGCAACGTCGGCGGCGGCGGAGAGAGCACAGAGCGTACAGAGGGCACGGAGAAGGGCGACAAAGTAGGGTTCTCTGATTGAAGGAAGGCCGCACAGACGGCATAGTCCACCGCACATGACCAAGGTAGAAATCTCGGCTTCCATTCTCTCGGCGGACTTCACGCGGCTTGGCGCCCACATGAAGGAGGCTGAGACGGCAGGCGTCGAGCGCTTCCACGTGGACGTGATGGACGGCCGTTTCGTGCCCAACATCACCTTCGGCCCCCTGATGGTGGAGGCGGCCAGACAGTGCACCAAGGCGATCCTCGAGGCACATCTGATGATCGTCGAGCCCGAGCGCTATATCGCTGATTTCGCCAAAGCTGGTGCCGACAACATCCAGGTGCACCAGGAAACCTGTCCGCACTTGCACAGCACCATTCAACAAATCCACCAGCTGGGCAAGAAGGCCACGGTGGTCATCAATCCTGCTACGCCGCTTGCGACCCTCGAAGATATTCTGGGCGACGTGGATCAGATCCTGATCATGTCGGTGAATCCGGGATTTGGCGGGCAGAAGTTCATCCCCAGCTCGGTGGCCAAGGTGGCCCGGCTGCGCCAGATGATCGAAGAACGCAAATTGACTTGCGCCATCGAGGTCGACGGGGGCATCGCGCCGCCCACCGCAGGCGCCGTGGTCAAGGCCGGCGCGCGCGTGCTGGTAGCAGGCGCCGCGGTTTTCCGCACCGCCGAGGGCGTGGCCGAGGCGATTCGCCGGTTGCGTGCCAGCGCCGAGGAGTCGCGCGAATAACAGTGCGCTTCGCGCGGGCTTTGCCCGATACCTATCGACCGCTCCCCATCGAGCGCGAACGCGCGCCGAGTGCAAGGCAAACGCTCCCGAGGTTTCCATATCAAGGGCGCGCTGCGGAGCTATGCTATGAGATCAAGAATCGCCATGGGCCACGATGAGGGGACCACCACCACCAAGGAGAGCAGTGCTCCCCGGCACGGCGAAGGCGCGCAGACGCTGGCCTTGGTGTGGCTGTTTCCGCGGGCGGATATTTCCGCCGTGCCGCTGCCGTCGCAGGGCGAGGACGAGCGGCTGATTGGTCGCGATCCGGCCTGTGCGATTCGCCTGGAGGGAAACGATGTTTCGCGCCGGCATGCGGCCATCCGGCGCGCTGAATCCGCTACGCAGATCGTGGATCTCGGCAGTCGCAACGGCATCCGCGTGAACGGCTGTGCCGTGCCGTCGGCCGAGCTTGGGAGTGGTGACGTGGTTCGCGTGGGGGGCTGGGTTGGCGTGGTTGCAGCCGCGCCCAGTACCTTCGGCGAAATCTCGCCGGGATTGCTAGGCGGGGCGGTCTTGCAGGTCGCGGTCGCGCCCTTGCGTCAGGTAGCTCCCAGCAATCTCACCATCGTGCTCGAAGGCGAAACCGGTACGGGCAAGGAGATCGTCACCCGCAGCGTGCACGCGTGGAGCGGCCGGATTGGTCCCTTGGTCGCGGTCAACTGCGCCGCCTTGCCCGAGGGGCTGGCCGAGGGCGAGCTGTTCGGATACCGGCGCGGCGCCTTCACCGGCGCAGATCGGGCTAGCCCAGGGTTCTTCCGCAGCGCCCAGGGCGGTACCCTGCTGCTCGACGAGGTTTCGGATTTGCCGCTCCCGCTGCAGGCCAAGCTTCTGCGCGTGCTTCAGGAAGGCGAGGTGCAATCGCTCGGCGAGACCCGCCCGGTACCGGTCGACGTGCGCATCGTGGTCGCCAGTCAGCAGCCGCTGATGGATGCCGTGCGCGAGGGACGTTTTCGTGCCGATCTGCTGGCGCGGCTGGACGGCATCACCGTGCGCCTGCCGCCGTTGCGCCAGCGCAAAGAGGACGTCCCCCATCTGTTTTCGCACATGCTGCGCGAATGGACCCAAGGGCGGGCGCCAGCGGTCGAGTGCGACTTGGTCGAGCGGCTGTGCATCCACGACTGGCCCTTCAACGTGCGCGAACTCGTGCAACTGGTCCGCCAGCTGCTGGTGCTTCATCCCGGCGAATCCCTCTTGCGCGCGCAGCACCTTCCCGCGCGCATCGGGATGCCGGCCGCCGAGGCCGGTCTGGCATCGACCCCCAGCAAAGGCAGCGCGCACGTGGTGCGTGCGTCCGTGGAGTCGGTGGAGTTGCCCACCCTGCTGTCTGCCCTACGCTCCGCTGGTGGAAATGTTGCCAGGGCCGCGGCCATGCTGGGCATCACCCGCCAACGCGCCTACCGCATGATGGAAAGCCACGCCGTGGATCTGGAGGCCATTCGCGGCCACGAGGGCCCACGCAAATGATGGGCACGCCCCAGAACAAAAAGGTTGGCGAGATCGTCGGGGGCAAGTACCGGCTGGTTCGCTACCTTGCCTCGGGTGGCATGGGGGACGTGTACGAGGCGCAGCACACGGTGGTCAAGCGCCGCTTCGCGATCAAGTTGCTGCACGCCGAACTGGCCGCGCAGCGTGAGAGCCTGGCGCGGTTCCAGCGCGAGGCCCAAACCGCGGGCGCTCTCGAAAGCGAGAACGTCGCCGCCGCCGTCGACTTCGGCATCGCCGAGGACGGCTCGCCCTACATCGTGATGGAATACCTGGCCGGCGAAAGCCTGCGCGCCCTCGTCGATCGCCGCCAGCGCCTGCCCGTGTCGCGCGCCACGGATTTGGTTGTGCAGGCTTGCCACGGGGTAGGGGCCGCGCACAAGGCCGGGATCGTTCACCGCGATTTGAACCCGCAGAATCTGTTCGTCTGCCGCCGCGACGACGGAACCGATGTGGTCAAGGTGCTCGACTTCGGCGTGGCCAAGCTGGAGGCGATCGAAAGCGCCGAAACGCGCACCGGAACCATCCTGGGCACGCCGGCGTACCTGTCGCCCGAACAGGCGCGTGGCGAGAAGACCGTGGATCACCGGACCGACATCTATGGACTCGGCGCGGTTCTGTATGAATTGCTCGCCGGCAAGAAGCCCCATCCTGGGGATTCGCACAACGCCATCCTCCACCACATCTGCACCCAGCCGGCCCTGCCCCTCGAAGGAAGCCACCTCGACTTGCCGCCCGCGCTCGTCGACGTGGTGAACCGGGCGCTGGCTTCCGACCCGCTCCACCGCCAGGATTCGGCCGAAGCCTTGGCGCAAGATCTCGCCCCGTGGGCCAAACGCGAGATTTGGCCCGCGCCAAGTGGCGGCCCCGAGGGCGCCGGGACTTTGGTCGTGGCCGCCACGCTCGGGCACGGGGACGCCGGACTCAGCTCGGGTACGGTGCCCCGGCGTCGCAGGATTCGCGCCATCTTCGCGCTAGCCGGCGTGGCTGGGCTGGTCGGCTCGTTGCTGGCAACTGGCGTTCTTCCAATCGGACACAAACCATCCGATTTCCATCGGCGGCCCTTTCCAGTCGGCATCCGCCTTTTCGTGCCGCCACCCAATCCCGGCGCTGTGGATCAGATCGCGGCTTTGGCCAAATCGAACGCCGCACGCGAAGCAGCCGCCATCACGGCCATGGAAGCCGTGCCGCAGGCGATCTGGTTTTCCAAGGGCACGCCCGAGGAGGTGCAGAGCGCCGTGAGCAACGCCATGGTCAGAGCCGCGCAGGATCTCAGCCTGCGCGTGCTCGTGGCCAGCAACCGGCCGTACCGGGACTGCGCCGGGTTCAGCGCTGGCGGCGCCAAGAACACGGCGGCCTACGAAGCCTGGATCGACGGGTTCGCGCGCGGCATTGGCAACGAGCGCGCGGTGGTGCTCGTAGAGCCGGACAGCACCGGTATGATCCCCTACACGACCAGCCTCGATGGCACCACGGATCTGTGCCGGCCCACGGTCACCGATGGCAGCGGCCGGACCGTTCCCGCGCCGGGAGCCACCGCCGACGAAAGCTACGCGCAGATCCGATACGCCGCAGCCAGCCTGGCCAAGTTTGCCCCCAGTGCGCTTGTCTATCTCGACGGCACCCACGCAGGCTGGCTGCCGGTGGGCGAGGCCGCCTATCGGCTCTATCGCAGCGGCGTGCTGGCGACGCAGGGATTCGCCGTCAACGTCTCCAATTTCCGGAGCACGCCGCATTCCATTCAGTACGGCACATGGATCGCGAAATGCCTCCACTACGCGACCCGAGTTGCGAGGGATCGGGGCACGCCCGCCGCATTCGGCCGCTGCGCCGGCCAGCCCATGGGTGACAGCGTGGCCGACGAAGGTGCGTGGGCAAGCACGGAAGAGTGGTACGCGAAGAACGCGGCCGGGAATTCAAGTCCGGCCGACCTTGTCCATTTCGTCATCGATACCGGCCGCAATGGACGTGGCCCGCTCGCTGCCGCCCGCTATGCCGAGGCACCTTTTGCACAGCCACAAGCGGTCATTCGCGGCCTTGGCGCCGGAGCCTGGTGCAATCCACCGGGCACGGGTCTTGGGTTGCGACCGACCACGGACGCCGGCGTGGCGCTGCTGGATGCGTACTTGTGGATCAAGACCGTGGGCGAGTCCGACGGATCCTGCGACATCGCCGGCGGCGCGAGGGCGTGGGACTACGACAAGTACAATCCGTGGGGCATCGCCGGTGACAGCCAAAAGCACTTCGATCCGTTGTGGGGCATGGTCGATCCGGCTGCGGGCACGTGGTTCCCTGGATACGCGTTAGAGCTCGCGCAGAACGCCGAGCCGCCGCTTCTGCCTTGAGGGTTGAGGTGTATAGTGCTGGCCACGATGCAGCGACTTTTACACGTTCTCAAGAGGCTTGGCTGCTGCGCGGTTTTCGCGTGTTTATCGACGCTCGTGTTCGTCGCCTGCGTCGGCCGGGTCCGCTCGTATCCGCTCTACCCCAACCCCGAGGTGCGGCGCGAGACGGCGAAGATCGCCAGGCTGACGGGGATCGTGGCCACGGTCGATGGCGTGGATGTGACGAGCAAGGGAAATACTTTCGATCTTGCCCCTGGTTGTCACGTGGTAACCCTTGTGCGTACGATCGGCCAAGGTGGCGAACACGAACCCTGGACCGTGGACGTTCCGCGATGGGTGTACGCCTTCAGGATGACGGGCGGCAACGTCTACGCGATCGAGCATCGCGTTCAGCTGGCCACCAACCAAAACGGGACCGTGACTGTCTCGGCGGTTGAGCGCGATGGCAGTGGAACGATCATTGGGCCAGTGAAGCCATCGCGGGGCGGGCAGGACATCGAGGAATGCAAGCAGTGGGAAGAGGCGCAGCGGTCTCGGCCGTAGCTTGCTTTTCTAGCCCCTAGCCCGATCACGGTCCGGCGCCGAGCAGATAGTCGACGAAAAGCAAGTACGAGGACGGCTGGGCCCCCACGTAGTAGAATGTTGTGAAGGCCCAGGATGCCCCGGCCGCTACGGTGCCGAGATTGCTCGCGGGACCTCTGTCGAGGATCATTCCGTCGCGGTTTTTGTAATACCCGTTGATGCCAATATTGTAGATAGTCGCGGTGGCGGTCAGGGTACCCATAATGGCCCAGTATCCGTCTCCATTGGTCGGATCTGGAACGAGAGCGACACTACTCAGCGTGGGGTTCGAGGGGTTTAGAACGGCCCCGGGATAGGGAATCAGCGTCAACTGTGCCTCGATGCGGCCAATCGAGGCAAGGTTCACGGGTGCTGCCGGCAGATCGTTGTCATAAAACACCCCGCTCTTTCTCGGTGGAATGCACGGGATGGGCGTGTCGGACACGTCGATTTTGTGGGTATCCGAATCCGCGTAGGCATGCATCGCCTTGACGCAACCGCCGCCCGCTGTCTTGAAGTTGATGGTGATCTGGACAAAGCACGCGGCAGTAGTGCCGTTGTTCTTCACCTCGGCGAACCACTGGATGAAGTTCAGTGTGCTGTTCGGATCGGGCACGAGATTTGAGCTGAGCAAATCGAGGTCGGCCGCATCCGCTGTCTTCGCGACCGTAAAAGTCGCCTGTGGCAAGTTCGAGACCGTCGGCCCCGGCACCACGAGAGCGAATGTCCCGCCATTTCCATCCATGCAACTCTCTCCTCCGCAACCTGTCAGCAGAAAGCTGGCAAGTGTCAGCGCCGAGAATGTCAGGCAGGAACCCTTGGTGGACATGAACATCATTCTATTCCAAGCGCCCACAGTCCGAGCAACGCGAAAGTGAGCAGCTATCCCAATCCTCAAGAGCGGACGTGGCTGCTGCCGCTTCGGAACTACGCGCGTTTGCTCGACGTCCAGAACCGGCTTGGCAGAAGACAAAGGCCGGTCATCAGAAGCTGCGAGGCGATGAATCCGGACAGCCACCAGAATGCCTTGTCCATGAATCCATACGAGTGCAGACCCACGCCCAGCATGTTCACGCCGAACCAGGAGAAACTGGTGATGATGTTGCCGAAGATGACCATCGCCATGGTGCCCCGCTCTTTCACCCACTTGCCCGAGCGGGCGTGCAGGATGATGGCGTTCCAAAGTACGATCAGGAGGGCGCCGTTTTCCTTGGGATCCCAGCCCCAGAAGCGCCCCCAAGACTGATCGGCCCAGATCCCCCCCAACACGGTGCCCACGAAGCTGAAGAACAGCGCGAAGCAGACCACGGCGTAGACCATGGATTCGAGCGACTTGGTCGTGGCGGGATCTGGCGAGGCAACCACGTGCTTGCGAATCGCGTAGCCGATGGCAATGCCGCCGGCCAGGAAGGTGCCGCTGTATCCGATGGTGATGGTCACGACGTGCGTGGCGAGCCAGAAATTGGAATCCAGCACGGCGCGCATCATCTCCATGGTATCGCCCTCGGTGGCGAGAGCCTGGGCCACGAGCAGGGAGCAGAAGCCAATGGCCGCGGACACGGCGGTGCCGAAGCCCCGGCGATACAGGTGTTCGAGCACGATGCCCAGGACGACCACGCCCCAGCCCACGAAGACCGCGGAGGAATAGAGATTCGTGACCGGCGGGCGGCCCTGCAGGATCACTCGCAAGGCCAAGCCCGCGGTGTGAACGATGGCGCCCGCGATCAGCAGGCCAAAGGCCAAGGGTTGCAGAACGTCTCGTTGCCAAAGCCACGAAACGAAGAGCAGCAGCAGTGCAAGGATGTAGAGAATCATGCCCTTGTAGAAGGGCTCGATGCGATTGAGGACCATCTCGGCGTCGGTGTGGCCACTATGAATGGACAGATTGCGGAATTCGGCCAGACTGCGATTGAAGACCTCGGGTTCTCCGTTGCCGTAGGCCGATGCCATGCGGGCAAGGGCCGGGAGACCCGCGTGCACGTCCCCGCGCGCGGCCTCGCGCAGGGCTTCGCCGGTGTTTCGCCAAACGTCGGTGTTCGCTTCCTGCAAGGGACGGAACTGGGCTTGTTGGGCAAGGTCGTCCTGGTGTTGCTTGCCTTTGGGCGTGGACAGGATCTCCAGCTCTGTGGCGAGTCCGGGCGTGTCGGCCAGTTGCAGGCTGTTCTTCAGGCCGTCGTAAAGGCCAATGCGCTGGTAAAGGTTGGCGATGGCGTTTTGAAAGCGCGTGCGCTGGTGCGAGTCGATGGCACCCGCGGCCCGGGCCTGTTTCTCGATCTCGAGCAGATAGGGCGCGAGGGTCGAGAAGTTGAAATAGCGATCCGAGGTCTGGTGAAGTCCGACGAGTCCCAGGATCTCCGGATCGTCGATGGCGAAGACCGGTTGGGTGTCGGCGACTTGGGGCCTGAACATGAGATCCAGCAGCCATTCGTTGGCGGCGAGGGTCCGGCCCTGGAAGCGCAGGGTCTGCTTGCTGCGCAGAACGAGCAGGGCGTTTCTCGCCACGGAGTCCAAGGGTTTCACGCGCCCGCCTTCGAGCACGGGAATGTGTCCGAAGCCGTCCACGTCGAAGCCACGCACCTGGCCGGGCGGGAGTGCGCCGAGTAGGACAAAGACAAGCGCCAACGCAAAGGCAAGCGCGGGAAGCAGTTTGGCGAGTCTCATGCCGGCTGTCATCCCTTTCCCTTTCTCCGGCGGAGCGACAGCGCGAAATGAAACAGCAGCCCGAGGGTCACCAGCACGCAGGAAACATAGGGCAGAAGCCAGCCCGGGTTTTCGACCACCTGAAGGATGGACATGGTGTCGCCCTTGCCGAAGCTGGCTTGGTAGAAGGCCTTGCCGTCATAGCGCAGGGGCTGGTTCATGTAGATCAGCACGTCGCGCTCTTCGCCGCGAAGCGGGTTAGAGATGTGAACCAGGCTGGAGAAATCCTTGGGGATGTCGGTGCCGGGGTAGACGGCGTGGGTGAACTTTTTCAAGCTGATGGTATAGGGCAGGTAGCTGCGCCGGGGCCGTATGGAAAGCTGGTAGGTGTGGCCTTCGTGGCTGAAGGACTGGGGCGCATCCACCGCTTGCGAGACTAGCCAGACGCCTTGGCTGTGGCCGGCGACCATGGGCTCGACCAGGGCGGAGACGTGGTTGTCTTCGTCGTCCGACGTGGTGACTTCGCGCTCGACGATGTTCACGCCGGTGCCAACGCCCATGGTGGCCAAAGGCGTTGGATCGGACGGCGCGCGGTCGGATAGCTGCGCGTTGGGAAAGAATCGCCGCACGTTGAGCGAAATGGCAGTGCTCGGTAGATCTACGATTACGAACTCGGCCAACATCGTGGCGGGAATCGCGAACACTTCGTCGAACGCGGGATCCATGGTGTCGATGATTGCAAGCTCGACATCCCGCGCGCTCTCCAGGTAGCCAACCGTCTGGCCTTCCTCGATGGTCATGCGCATGTCGTCCTGGAAGGCTGCCGTGATGAATTCCCCGGCGAAGAGCAGAATCAGTCCGGCGTGGACCAGCCACAGTCCAAGTTTCCTCCAATTCCAAACCAGACGGTCGAGCAGCGAGGCCACCAGGTTCGCGGTGAGCACGAGCCCCACCAGGGCACCGCCGGGGAACACCGGGATCTCGAAGTTGCCCAGCCGAGCCCACACCAGGAAATGGCGCATGAAGTGCTCGACGGCGCCATAGGTGCCCATCTTGACCTGGGCGATGGTGCACATGAACACCAAGACCATCAGGATGGCCATGGCCACCACGGCGAGTTCGATGGAAACGATCCCTCGCCAAAGCAGGGGCGCGATTTTTCTACTCAAAACGCAGGCTCCCAATCCATTGCAGGAATTCCATTTTGGCTTGCGCCACGGCAGCTTCGTCGCCTGTCATCTTCAGAAACCACGTGTTCCCGTCCGCAGCGCCGAGCAAGCCGACAACCATCCGGTTCTTGGCGGTGCCTGGGCTCGTGAAGTCGAAGACGGCCACATCCCCGGCGGCGCTCTTCGTCGTCTTCCGAATACCGTCCAAGGCTTTCTCGTTTTCAACGGGAGGGAGTCCCATTTGCTCACGCCAACGATTTACATTGGCCAACTCTCCGCCCGCGGTACCTATCAGTGCAATGACTGAAATGTCTATTTTTCCAGGCTTTCCAGGCGTGCTGGGCTTCAGGGTCGCGTAGCGCATCCCATCTCCCTCGGAGAGAGTCCAGCCTTGGGGAAGCGTCCACTGCAGGCCACCTGTGATGGATTGGGTCGCGGGATTGTCCACCTTGGCCGGAGCCGCTTCTTTCGCAATTCGGTAGCGCCGCACTTCATCTCGCCGACATCCGAGCAGAAGCAGACCGCTCAAGGCCAGAACCGAAACCAAGCGTAGCGCGATGAGGTTTGCCATCACACGGCCTTGTACATGAAGCCGTACGCGATGTGCACGCCGGCCAGGGCGAACATGACGATGGTCAACAAGATGTGGACCCAGTTCCAATACCGCAGCATCTTCTTGGCGCTTTCCAGGTAGGACCGAGTTCGCCGCTGCGCCGCCCGATCGGACAGGTATTGTAGGATCTGTCGGCGGGTCTTGCGATCGGGAACGTCGCCGAGGCCGCCGAAGCGCAGCCAGAGCAGCACGAAGAAATCGCGCAGCTCGTGCCAAAGCATGACCACCAGCAGCCCGTGCGACTTGACCGCGCCCTTGTGCTCGTGGTCCAGGAGTCGCGTGGCGTGCGACTGACCACGGTACCCGAGCATCGAGGTGATACTTCGAGTCAGCGATTCCTTCTCGAAATCCGCCAGCCCGATGCCCGAGTGAACCATGCCGAAGAGGTATCGGCCGATGGCGCCCGACGCTACGACGATCCACATCGAGAAGCAGGCGAGTCCCACCCAGCGGTCCAGCTTGAACGCCGCGTGGTACGTCACCAGCGTTGCGCCGATGAACCCCATCCAGAGGTGGACGGTGAGCCAGCTCGACTGGGTGCCGAGGTTCTTCAGCAGGCCTAGACGGGTGTGTAGCGGGTAGAGCAAGGTCAGCAGCATGCACGAGGTGCCGATGTAGCCAAGCCAGTGACCGAATCCCTTGCCCGAGCTGTACGTGATGGGTTCGACCCGCCCGAGCCATTGCAGAAGCATGGCTTGGAAGCTGTGCTCGGGCAGCGTCCGGCGCAGAAAGCTCTCGATACCGACGGCTGCCAGGGCGAGCACGAGCAGGATGGCAACCACTGCACGGGTCGCGCGGTTGCTCTGCCGCGCGCGATGCTCGGCAATGCCTTCAAGGAATGCGACGCCGGAGAAATTCCAAGAGCTGCCGTTTTGTCCGGGCTTCGATTCCGTGAACAGCTCGCGGGGCGTGATCTCGGTCAGCGCACCGGTCGGGCAGGCGCGGAGACACGCGCGATCTTTGAATTCCGCGCAGTTGTCGCACTTGACCGCCTTTTGGTGCATTCCGCGCGAGGCCGCATAGCTCGCCATATCCTGGCTTTGCGGCTTGAGCACGTGAATCCCGGCCTGCTCTAGGAACGCCGTCGGCGGGTCTGCCCCCAGCAGCGCAAATACGATTTGATTGGGAAGGACCGTCTCTCCGGAGGGCGTGGCAAGACGCACCCGACCCGGCTCGAGTGCTCGCACGGTCGAGCTGAGCACGACTTGGACGCGCCCCCGCGCTTGGTAGGCCTGCAGCCGCTCGCGGTTGCCGGCCTTGATCCGCGAGAACGCGGCCTGGCGATAGCTGAGCGTCACGGTCGTGCCGGGAACGTCAGCTAGGGCCACCGCCGCCTCGACGGCCGAGTCGCCGCCACCAACCACCAGCGCATGTTGCCCCCCGAACTCGTCTGGGTCGGACAGGTTGTAGCGAACCCGCGTCGGCTCCTCGCCGGGCACACCAAGCCGGCGTGGCGAGCCCCGCTTGCCCACGCAGACCAGCACGTTCTCGGCGAAGTACGCACCCTCGGCCACTTGGATCTGAAAGGTTCCGTCGGGCTGCCGGGCAATCCGCTGGACCTCGGATCCCTCGCGGACGCGCAGCCTCTCCTGCGCAATCGCCGCTTGCCACCGGGCCAGCAATTCCTCTTTGCTGCAGTCGCCGAACCACAGCGCGCTGGCCAGCGGCACGTTGCTCGGCTCGGCCATGACGAACTTGTTCTTCGGGTAGTCCCAGATGGTGGAGAGCGAGCGATCTTTCTCCAGCACCAGGTAATTGAGCTGGCGCTCGCGGCAACGCAGGGCCGCGGCCAGGCCCGCCGGCCCGGCCCCGACGATAACCGCGTCCAGGATCCGCTTGTCTTCCCGTGGCGCACGGCGCGGGGCCAAGTGTTCAATGGCCCGCACGGCCTCGTTCATGGATAGCTTGATGAGCGCCGCGCCCGACACATCCCCGGCCACGAACAGGCCAGGAACATTGGTCATGCCCCTGGCGTCGCTGGCCGGAATGGGTTCGGGAAAATCCGTGAGGCTATACGGCACCTGGATCATGAAGATGGCCCCGTTGGGACACTTGTGGGCGCAGGCACCGCAGCCCTTGCAACGGTCACTGATGCCAAGTTCACCCGAATCATCGACCGACAGAGCCCCAAAGCTACAGGCCGACAAACAAGGCTTGTCCACGCAATTGCGGCACACCTGGGGCAGGTCCAGGCGCCCGAGGCGCAGCTTGGCGCGCACCATCCGCGAAGAACCGTGGCGCTCGGCGCATGCTTCCGCGCACTTGTTACAGTCGAGACAGCGATCGAGCTGGCTCACTCTAGCCTGCGAGCTGGATGCGTACCCGTGGCGCAGGAAGAAGTCTTGCACCAGACGCCGGGTGGGCTCTTGCTGGCCAAGGAAGTGGGTGCGAGAAGCCGCGATCTGTTGGCGCAGGCGCATCGACCAGGCCGTGTTCCGGGTCATGATCTCGGTCAAGGCCGGGCGGCTGGCCGCCAGCAAGGTGGCCGGCGTGGTCGCCATGCAGTCGAGCACCGGCTCGCCCGCGCCGGGCTGACAACCGAGAAAGCCGTCGGAAAACAAGTCGCCGGGAGAGAAAAAACCGATGTACTCGAGAGGATGATGGTCGATTGGGCGCGCGGTGACTGCCGTTTCCTCTCGGTCGACCGCGATGGAGACGACGCCCGAGAGCACGAAGCAGTAGCTTTCGCCTCCGTTGCGCGCCAGCGAGGATAGGCGCTGGTAGCGGCCAAGGTGCTGGACCTGGCTGGTGCGCAGCAGTTGATTGAGCGCTGGTTCGGGCAGGCCGGCGAAAACCGACATGGAGCGAAGGGATTCGACCGTGACCGTGTGGGTTGCTTCGTATGCCATGGTCTTGTCTCCTAGTATGCCATGCTCGATCTCCGTCATCAGGGCGTGTGGCATCTCAGGCAATCGGCACGCCGGTGGCAGACGTAACAGTTGTCGTTGGCGAAACCGCCCGCCGCGAGTCCATGCAGCTTTTCCCAAGCAACCCCACCCCGGTGGTTGAGTGGCGCTGTCGTTCGGTGGCACTGAATACACACGCCGGGCTGGTGACAGACGCGGCATCCCTCGGTATCGAATTCAGCAGCCGCTCCGTGGCCACGCAGCCGCCAGAGCGCCGTGTGGCTCTTGGGTGGATGGGTGCGATGGCAGTTCGTGCAGACGGGCAAGTCGTGGCAGCGGGCGCACGCACGCCCCTGTGCCCCGGCTTCGTCTTCGTCCCACGGCAGATTCGCGTGCACACGCGACCAGATCTGGTTGTGGTCGCGCGGCTTGATGGTTCGCGTGGCCCCTGCCAGCAGGCCGCGGAACTCGGTGGTGGTATGGCAATCGCCGCACTTGGGCCCGAAGGTTCCTTTGTGTGGATCCACGTGGCAGTCAGCGCAGCGTTTGCCCATGACCGGGAAAAGGCGATCGTGGGGCAGGGGCAAAATTCTCTTGGTCCAGCCGAGCGGGGGCAGAACCTCGGGCTTCGCACGGTGGCAGTACGAACAGTCGAGGTTGCGGTGCGCGCCGTCGCGCACGAAATGCGTCATCGTGTCGTGGTTGAACTTGGGCGCCCCTTTTTCCGGCACGTGGCACTTGGCACAGTCCCGCCCGAGTTTGCCTTGGTGAGGATCCTTCTTCTCGTGGCAGTCCACGCACTTGACGTCGGGGAACTTGTAGCGATTGTTGACGTGGCACGCGTCGCACTTGGCCTTCTTGTGCAGGCCCTCCAGCACGAACTTCTTGTGCTCGAAATTCAGACGCATGTTTTTGAAGTGCTCGGTAATCTTGTGGCACTTGGCGCAGTCTTGGCCGAGCTGTCCGTTGTGTTTGTCCTTGTGGCAGCTCACACAAGTGAGCTTGTTCGTGCGGTAGATTTCGTTCGGGTGACAGGCCAAGCACTTGGTGCGCGGCTTGGGTTCGATGTGGAAGGGTTCGGCGTGGAAGCTGAGCAGTGGGAAGCGCGTGTCCTTGTTGTGGTCGAACGGGGTCGTGCGCGTGCCGCCTTCCACGTGGCACTTGGCGCACGGCTTGTCGGCGAATTGGTTCTTGTGAACCCCTTTGTGCTGGTGACAACTCGTGCAAGCGCCTGGGGTGTACGTGAGCTGCGTGCCTTTTCCATGGCACTTGCGGCATTCCAGCTTCAGGTGCTTGCCGAACAGAGCGAAGCCGAAGCGGCGGTGATCGATGGTGGCGTCCTTGAAGGGCTTTCCGGCGGTGTGGCAGGAGGCGCACTTGGCGACCTGTTCGGTCACGGGGTGGAAGGGATGGTGGCAGTCGACGCACGTGCGTTTCGGCGTTCGGTCCGCCATCTGGGCCTTGACGTGGCACTTAGTACAAAGCTGTTCTGGGTGCTTTCCGTCGAACTTGATGCCCGAGTAGCGGTTGTGCTGCTCTAGCCACTCGGACAGGTGCATGCCTTTCACAGACTTGCCGGCGGGATGGCAGGTGTCGCACTTCTGGGCGAGCGTTGTCTCGGTGAGCGCGTGGACGTTCTTGTGGCAGCTCTGGCACTCCTTGGAAAGGCCGAGATACGTGATACGACCCGACTTCATGCGCCGGGTGTGGCAGGCTGTGCAGGCGACCTTGGCGTGGTTGTTGGCGAGCGAGAAGCTCGTCTTGCTGTGGTCGAAGGTTTCCTGCCCGCCCACGTGTTTCCAATTGATGATGTTGAACTCGCGCCCCTTGTGCTCGGGGTGACAACGCAGACACGGCCCGGTGAGCGTCGCGTGCAGACCTTTGCCCTTGGCGATCTCGTCCTTTAGAGCCTTGTGGTCGTGGCAGTCGAGGCACTTGGTGTCCGGGACACCTTTGTTGGCCGCGTGGCAGTTCACGCAGCTCACCGAGTTGTCGTAGGCGGCGTGACTCTCGTTGAGGGGCCCCGGCGCCACGCGAAAGAACGACGGCTGCGCGAGCACCAGGGGCACCACGAGCAACGTCGCGAGTAGCAAGCACGCAAGGCCAAGCAGGCGCGTTCTATGGGGGGACTCGGGTCTCATTTCCTACGCCGCGTTTTCACATTCACCTTGGCTTTGGCCTTGGCCTTGGCCCGGCTTGGCTTCGTGATTTGCTTTGAGGGATTTATTTCGGGTTCGGTGGCGGCCGCCGGAGGACTCTCGGCCTGGACCGGCTCGGGCTCGGCGAGTCGAGCCAGTCGGGCCGCGGCCAATTCCGAGTGTCGCGGCCAAGACTCGAACCCTGTCAATTCGCGCGCCAGAAGTGGGGCCTTCGCCTCCATTAGCCAGTCGAACGCATCCAGAATGAAGGGCGCTTGGCCGTTGACTTCCTCAATGGCTTTGCTCAGACGGCGTCGGGCCACGACCTCATCGCCCGTGCGCGCTTCGGCCAGCGCCGCGGCCAAGTGTTGATGATAGAGCGCGACCGCCGGAGCCGGACGCGCCGTCGCGGAGGCCGGGGGAGCGGTCGGCTCGGGCGGTTGCGCGCCGCCGAACCGTTCGGACGCCAAACGCGTCCAAGCCGACTCGGGCGCGACGCGCACCATGCTGGCGACGAGCTTGGTGGCAATCTCTGGCTTCTTCTGCCGAGACTCGAACCAGGCTTGTTCGTAGCGGTGGCCGAGCCACAAGGGGCCGAGAGCGAAGGACCGATCCCAAGCCTGCGCAGCCGCTTTGGCATCGCCCTTGTGTTCGAGTGCCGTGGCCAGCAAGTAATGGAACTCCGGATCTTTGTCGAAGGATTGGCGGAGCGACTCGAATTCAGCAATCCGATCGGCTCGCTCTTGCCGGGACGCCACGGCCAGGCTGGCCAGAACTCGTTGCGGAGACGTGGATCCCTTCTCTGCCTCTGCCAGATACGGTTTGATGCGGCCGAGCCGTGCGGGGTCGGCGTCCTGGTAGCGGAAAAGCGTCGCTTCTCCGCGGACGATGAGGTCGAGGTGCGGATCGTGCGCGCCGAGAGCAAGGTTCGCGGGATGCAAGAGCGTGAGGAACTGCGCGGCGCGATCCAGCTCGCCCTCCTTCAGGAAGGTCTCCAAGCTGAGGGCCACGTGCTCGCGATCTTCGACCTTCCGGCGCCCAAGACCCGCGCGCACGAGCCACGTGGTCGCGGCGCCGAAGGAGAGAATGAGAATCAGGATAAAGAGTCGCCGAAGCGGAGATCCGTGCCTTCGCGTCGTGCGGGTCGCGCCCTGGTATTGACCGGAATCGAGCCAGGGACCAAACAGACTGTCGCCAAACAGTCTGGCCAATTGGCGGTCGAAGCTGGACTTCTCGTCGTCCGGCGCCACTGGGCGCGCCTGGCCCGGTTGGCCCGGTTGGCTCTGCTTCGGCACGGTGAGGAGCATGGGGCGGCCCTTGCCGGTCGCGGGAGGGAGAGCTGGAGGTCCTTGTCTGCTCACCATGAGATGCTCCCGCTGCCATGGCAGTCGGTATTCGCGCAGCTCCGGGCCACTGGATCCCAGGTGCCCGCCGCCATGCTGACGTCAGGTTGACCATTGATGTGAAGGTCGGGGGCCAGGATGGTCACGCCATCAGCAGTCACCTTGGCGTGGCAGGTGTCGCACGTGTACGACCCGTGGAATGGGTGGGAGGCGTCGAGATCCGACGGGGAGTTAGCGTGGCACGAGGTGCACGTGATTTGCGACCCATCGACCTCGGTCCAAAGTGGAGGTGCTGGCGCGTTGGTGCTTCCCAGGGTGACGCCATGGCAATAGGTATTCGTGCAGGTTGCGCTGTCGTGATCCCAGGTCGGATTGGCCCCCGCGGTTCGTGCCAGCTGGCCGAATGCAATGGTCGCCGGGGCGGGGATTGGAGCGGGGTGTTCAAGCAAGTCGATCGCGGCGGGCACCACGTGGCACTCCGTGCAGGCAACGGGACCGGCAATAGATCCCCCGTTCAGGTGCGTCTGATGGGCGCCGACACCGATGTAGTCTGTGCTGGTTTCTCCGTCTACCGCCTTTGGGGGAGCCGCATTGTTCGAGCTACCATGGCAGGACGAACAATCCAGTTTGTCCGGCAGACCATCGACCAGCGGATGGCGGTCGCAACCCAGTCCGCAGAAGAAGAATAGGATCCCGACTATCGCGCGGCGAGTGGGATGTCTCATCAGAAATCCTCCCGCAGAGAGAAGAACACGGTGTGGATGGCGCGGTCGACGATCTCCAGGTTGTACCGTGCCCGCACCTCCAGCCAGCGCAGGGGGCGAACCGACGCCATTCCGTAAACGGTGCGGGCATCCTGCAGCTCTTCCACGTCGCGGTAGTAGTTGATCTTCCAGCGCTGGTAATAGGTGCCCGCCTCGACCTTGACCCTGCGGGCGGTATACCCGGCCGATCCGCCGACGGTCATGAACGCGCTGTTGGTCAGCGACCAAGGGATGTAGTTCCATTCGAGAATGCCGGTGGCAAAAAGGCCCCTGACGCCCAGGTTGTTGACCTCGGCCTGGAAGTAAAGGTCGCCAGCATTGCGGTTGAAGGGGCCTTCGACACCGCTCAAGAGCTGGCGGATGCGCCAGCCAGCTCGCAGACTGAGGTTGGTCATCCGGCTGAGCGCGATCTCCTTCCATAGCTCCAGACGAGAGCGGAAATTGGGCAGGCTGGGGCCGAGCAGGGTGTAGAAGGGACTTTCGTTCTCACTGATCTCGCCGAGGGTCCGCAGCTGGGCGGTGACCTGCGCATCGATCCCGGCGGCGATTGACGGAAACCCAAGGTGCAGAACGCCGCCGGCGTGGGACGGTTTCCGGTCGAGGCCGCGCGCGAAAAGCTTGGCCCAGCCGTCCTCGATGCGCGTGGACATTGTCAAGCCGTAGGAATTGGCATAGACCCAGACGGCTTCCCGGGCGTCTTGAGAAAGCACGGTGTCGTGCTCGAGGCGCGTGTCGGCTTCGAAACGAAGGTTCTCGCTTGCTCGATACGTCGCGCCCGTGCACGCCACCCAGCTTTCGAATAGACTCGGCTGGACCTCGAAAAAGTGGACCGTTCGCCCAGCGTAGCCGAAGAGCGAAAGCTGGCGCTCCCACAGGCGCAGGCTCGCCGACGCTCCGTCGAACGTGATGGGCAATCCGTGCTCGCTTGCTTGCCGGCCCAGGCGCAGGTAGTCGAACGGAAGACTGCGCCGCCATTCGGCCGAGAGCGCGTAGACCACGAAGAGGGGATTGAGGTAGTCGGAAGGCTGGGCAAACAGGTCGGGCTGGCCCGCGGGCGTATATCCGTCGAGGTCGATCCAGAGCGCGGCTGAAATCTGACCTTGAAGATGATCGTGATAGCCGCTGCCAAGCCCATCGAGCATCAGGTGGAGATCTTGGTCGGTTCTCGGATTGGCGGCCACCGGCACCCCGAGTGGTCCGGGCGTACTCGGCCCTGGCCCCGCAGTTCGCAGTCGATACTCCTGAACCAGCGACAGGTCGCCGGACCACGCGGGCTCGGGCTCGGCTTGGACCGGAACCTGCTCTGTCTGAATCGGGACTGGAACCTGCTGGTCCTGGATTTGGACCGGCACCTGCTGGCCGGATTCCGGTCCAGTAAGGCTCGCGAGCAGGGTCAAAGGCCACAGCAGCAAGGGATGACTCGCGCGTGACCGTCAGCTGCGCGTTCTCCATACCAGCGTATTCGCATCGACATGCGGCGCTTGGAGCGAGAAGAAGATCGAAAGGGTCAGGGCCGAGATGGTCTCAGTGCGCAGCGACAGAATGTGGAACAACATGAGGGAAACTCCAGCCTGGGTTGCGAGAACCGCGGTAGCACCCCTGGCCAGGGGGCACGGTCGACCGACGCAGGGGCCTGTCACGGGCAAAAGCCGGCCGAACTTTGGTCGGGCTTCCTTTGCGATCAGACAGACTCGCCTGCACGTTCAATTGGTACCGCGGCTAGGGGAAAGCCATGCAGAGATGTGAGGTTTTTCACGACTAGGTGGCGTTTGGTTGGACGAATCGGATGAAATGAGGTCCAACACCTATTTGGCGATGCGCAATAGGCCTCCAGCTTCTCACGAATTCAAGTCCCGCGATGCCAAAATTGGACGTGGTTAGTCCGTTGGTCGCTCTTCACCCGCAAATTGAAGGGTTCCAAATTCACTTGCCCGGAAATCGACGGGGAGTAGTCTGTGCGCCCAGAACGCATGGCGCTGCAACCAGGCCAACCTTTCGGCAATTACCGTATCGTTCGGCTTCTCGGCGAAGGCGGCTTTGGGGAAGTCTACCTTGTCCAGAACCCGCTCATCGACCGCCGAGCGGCCGTGAAGGTCCTGCACGCGGCGCTGGCGCAGGATGCCGAGCTCGTGCGGCGGTTTCTCAACGAAGCACGAGCCGCCAGTGCCATCCGTCATCCCAACATCATCGAAGTCTTCGATGCTGGTAGCACGCCCGAGGGCGCTCCCTACATCCTCATGGAGTTTCTCGAAGGCGTATCCTTGCACAAACGCCTGGCCGACGTTGGCCGCCTGGCGCTGCCCCAGGTTCTGGAAATCGCCGGCCAAGCAGGCTTTGCCCTGGCCGCTGCCCATGCCGCGGGTATCGTGCACCGCGATCTGAAGCCAGAAAACCTCTTTCTCGTGCCCAGCTCGGGGGTGCCCGGTGGCGAGCGCGTGAAGATTCTGGATTTTGGCATCGCGAAGATCAAAGGCGGCACGGGTACGGGTGGGACGGTTCGGACGCAAAGCGGGTTTATCATGGGCAGTCCCGCGTACATGTCGCCCGAGCAGTGCAAGGACAGCGCGGACGTCGATCTGCGCTCGGACATCTATTCCTTCGCAACCATCGTTTACGAGATGCTGGCGGGAAGAACTCCGCACGTGGCGACCTCGGGGACACAACTGCTCATCAAGCATTTGACGGAGACGCCCCGGCCCTTGCGCGAATTGGATGCCACGGTGCCCGTCCATGTGGAGACTGCGGTCAAGTGCGCCCTCGCCAGGGATCGCGCGGGTCGCTTCGACAGCATGGCGTCGTTCTTGGGCGCGCTACAGGGTGAAGCGGCCTTGGGCACGGGCACGGCTAGTTTTAGGAGGCTAGCTTCGTCGGAGGATATTCCGTCGGTGGAGGCAAGCCCCTTGGCGAACGCCGAGCAGATCGCTGGCGTGCCGGCCAGCACCACTTTTTCGCGGGCCACGGGCGAGATGGGCGCATCGGCCAGCGACGAGACACTTGCTGCGGCGAAGCCGCGGCGGCGCCGGATGCTCCTCGCATTCGGAGGCGTGACGGCGGCAGGGCTTGCGCTTGTCCTGACGTTGCTACCGAGCCGCCACTTGGCGCCACAAGCAAACACGGTCACGACGGCTGCTCCGGTTAGTCCAGTCGCTCCCGTCCGACTTGCGCCGCCGGAAAAGGTGGTGCCAGTGGCCCTTCCCAGCACGGCCGATGCCGGGGTCGCCTCACCCGCGATCATGGAGGTGCCTGCTGCCAAGAAGCGACCCCATGCGGCCGTCGGTCAGCCAAGTACCCCGCCCGCCACCAAGAAGAATAGGAAGTCGGAGGAAGAATGGTTCGCTCACTAGCCAGAATGTCTTTGCGAATTGCGATTGGCTCGGCACTACTTCTGTCACTGCCATCTTTGCCGACGGGTGGAGGTTGCGCCATGGCCGCCGCGCTGACGGCGAAAGACAACGCCCGGGCCAAACAGGCCAGGCAGCTCTTCAAAGAGGGACAGTACGAGGACGCCGCCAAGATTTTTTCGAGCCTGAGCACCGAATACCCGGACAAGCTCGTGTTCACGCGCAACCTTGGGGCATGCTACTACTACTTGCGCCGCCCCGAGCCAGCTCTCTCCAACCTGCGCGAGTATCTGCGGCGCAGTCAGGACATCGCCGCCGACGATCGTGCGGAGGTCGAGGGCTGGATGGTCGAGATGGAAAGGCTGCGCGATCAGCCCGCCGCGACTGCTAGCACGGCAGCGGGGCCGCTGCCACAGCAAACGCCCGCGGTCGGTTCCTGGCCGGCTACACCCGGGACCAATGGGCCGGCGCCCGCATACAGTGAGCCGCCCCTTGGGGGCGCGGGGCCATCTTCGCAGGGCTCGGGCTACCAGCAACCGCAACCAAGCTACCAGCCGCCGCAGGCCTATCCGCCGCCTCAAGGCTATGCTCCGCAAGCCTACGCCCCACCGGCCGGCTACTACGCGCCTCAGCCAGCCTATGGGCAGCAACCCACCGACGGGCAGCCGCCGGCCTACGCCCCACCGCCCGCCTCCGCCCCACCGCCCACGGTACCTCCCTACCGACGGGGCTTCCTCATGATGCCCTACCTCGGTCTCAATGTGCCGGTCGGCAGTACATCGGACGGGATCTCAACCGGTCTTCGCCTGGGTGGCATTTTCGGTGGTCACTTGGGTCGGTTTCTATCGCTCAATGGCGAGATGACGATCGATATCCTCAATTTCGACACAGGACCGGGCGTGAGCGCGACGGCAGCGCAAGTCGATCTGACCGTCAGTCCGTTCTTTCACTTTGGTTTGCCCCAGGTCGAATTCGTCGTGGGGCCGAAATTCGGGTTCTTCGGCACGGCCGTAACCCTCAGCAAAAGCGGATCTCAGAACTCGACCTATAGTGGCGGCGGACTTGCTTATGGATTCAACGCGGGGGTCTTCATCCCCCTCGGCCGCATCGCCATCGGCGGTCTCTTCAACTTCACCGGACGCAGCTACTCGAGCTGGTGCAGCAACGACTCTTCCACCAACTACAGCCAGGTTTGCACCGACAATCCCAGCCACCCGGTCGACAAGTTCATCGGCTTTTCCGGCGCCCTGCTGTACTAGAGCACGGAACGGTTTGACTCCCGTCGCGAAATCGCGCATTTGCGTCGCGTCCCTTCGTTGCTCGTCGGTCAAATACGTGGAGTATTAGGTTCAGAACCTTCCACCGAATGCAGGACCAGCTCCCAAGTTCGGCCCCGTGAGCATCAATCTGGGCAGGGCAGACAGGTCGACATCCTCAGTCCCGTCCTCCAGAAGCGGCTTGGCCGCTGAAACTGACCGCGAATACGTCGAAACCCCGTAGATAAGCAAGGCCACGCCAAGGAGTGCCGGAAGGAACACGCCTTCGCAGTAGCCGGCAGGTTTCTGTTCGCAGCCGGGTGCACCGACTGCAATATTCAAGATCCCGTAGACAGTCAGAATGCCTCCCAAGGTCGCCGCGACATTGCCGGGATGATCGATATCGTTGATACGGCGCCGGGGAATACTCAATTCCTCGTCGTCGGACTCAATCCTTACCGCGCTCCTGGTACTGCTGACGATTTGGCCGTGGTAGACCATGCCGTTCTTGCACGTGATGTCCGCGGTCGTGCCACACCCAAGCGCAAGGACAAGAGTGAGAGCAAGCCAACTTCGCAGCAACGAGAAGAGTCTGTTGTTCATCGTGATCTTCCAACGAACTGCAATCTCACCAGCACTGGGAGAGCCAACCATATAGTTGATTCATATCGGCGTCAAGGCGAATGTCTGGGTTGCTTGTTGCCAGTCCTGGGAAATTCCGGATACCTTTGAAAGATGACCGAAGTCCGTGGTCCTGACATCTCGCATTCCCTGGTCGAGCCTGCCGTGCGTTTGGGGCGGGCGGCTGCCTTGCCTGCGATTTGCCCGCGGCTGGTCTTGGCTGCGAGCGTGCTGTCGCTAGCGATAGGCGTGGGCGCCTGTGCGCGTGCGCGCATGCAGCCCACAGGAATGGGCGGTTCATCGAATAGTGGTGGCGCCTTTGCCAGCGGCGGATCGGCAGATTCGGGTGGAGCGGAGGCAAGTGGTGGCTCGTCAACCGGCGGTACCACAAAGGCGCTTCTCCCGAGCGGCGGCTCCTCAACCGGCGGTTCTTCCAGTGGCGGCTCTTCCAGTGGCGGTTCTTCCAGTGGCGGCTCTTCCAGTGGCGGTGCAGGTGACTCGGGAGGCACGTCTTCCTCAGGCGGCGCACCGGGCTCGGGCGGTTCCATACCTGCCGACGCCGCAGCGGACGCACCCGTGGATGTTGGACCGCCCGCCATCACCTACGCACTTGGTCCACCCAATCAGATGATCAATCAGTTCTTTATTCCGGGTTGCCAAACGGGCTCGGCGACTTCCCCTGGCGGCGGCAATTGCGTACAAGGGCAAAATGCCTGCGAAGGCACCAAACAAGGCGCGCGAATCAATTTCCTTTGCCCGCGCTTCATGCTCTTTTCTGACGAAATGGCCCAGGCGGCGCTCGATGACGGCTACGCGGGCTTGAACTACGCGGTGGTGGGTCACGATTCAGATACAGGCGGCATCGACGGCAATGTCAACATCAGTTGCTGCCAGTGCTACCAATTGGTCTTCAGCCTGCCCGAAAACGTGGCGCAAGTCGGCGGCAGTGGCGCCTCGGCCATTCCCATTCCGCCACCTCTTGTCGTTCAATCGTTCAATACCTCGGCCGGTGGTGGCAAGAACTTCGACGTGTTCATGGGCGCGGGCGGCTTCGGCGCCTTCAATGCGTGCGATCCGAATGCCTCGATGAAGAGTAATTCGGGCAAATACCTCTATACCCAGTTCCCGCAAGACGGCGAGCCGGGTTCGGGCGGGGTGAACGCCGCGACCCAGATTGCCGGCTGCAAGGGCACCAACAATCAGGCGACCACGGCAACCCTGTCGTCGGCGACTTGCCAGTCCAACGTGGCCGCGGCGTGCGGCAAATTCCAGTCGGGCTCGACCACGGTGACGAGTGAATCCATCCATTCGTGCACGCAATCGAACAACCCGAACAGCTACTATCACATCAACTGGCAGATCTACGCCAAGCGCGTCGAGTGCCCGACGCACCTGACGCAGGTCACGGGTTGCAAGTTGGCGCCGCAAAACCTGCCCGCGGTCAATCCCGCGGTCACGACGCCGGCCCAGGCCGCCGCGGATTCCTCGTTCAAGTCCGGCTACACCATCACGACCATGCAAGACTGCTGCATGCCCACCTGTGCGTGGCAGAACAACACCAAGGGCATGGGACTTTCGATGGTCGGAAACTACGATTCGTTCTACTCGTGCGATCAGAACGGTGTCCCGGCGACCGACAGCTCGACCGCAGATGCGGGAAAATAGCTCTGGCGTAGGACGGGATTGAAATCCTGTTGAGCCGGACTTACCGTTTCGAAGCGTGACCCCGACCGCCATCATTCACCTGGACATGGACGCTTTCTATGCGTCGGTCGAGCAGCGCGATTTTCCCGACTTGCGTGGCAAGCCCGTGATCGTGGGCGGCCACCCGCGCCGTGGGGTCGTGCTTGCGGCCTCGTATGAAGTCAGACCCTTCGGCGTGCGCTCGGCCATGTCCATGGCGGTTGCCGTGCGCAAGGCACCCGCGGCCATCGTCGTCCCTCCGCGCATGGCCGCGTACGAGGAAGCCAGCGAGGCCGTCTTCGCCATCCTGAGCACGGTCACGCCGCTCATCGAACCACTGTCTCTCGACGAGGCGTTTCTCGACGTGACTGCTTCGCGCAAGTTGTTCGGCGGTCCGGCCAAGATCGCCGCCGAGCTACGCGCGCGCATCGCGGCCGAAGTGGGCCTTCCTTCGTCGGCCGGCATCGCCTCGGTGAAGTTCGTGGCCAAGATCGCCTCCGACGTAGCCAAGCCGAATGGACAGTTGGAAGTGGCGCCCGGCGAGGCGCGTGCGTTTCTCGCCCCGTTGCCCGTCGCACGCCTTTGGGGCGTGGGCCCGAAGACCGAGGCTGCCCTCTTCAAGCTTGGCCTTCGCACGATTGGCCAGATCGCGGTCGCCGATCCCGATTGGCTGAACCGGCACCTCTCCGGCGGACGCGACTTGTGGGAACTCTCGTGCGGAATCGATCCACGCAAGGTAGTGCCCGATCGCGAAGCGAAGAGCATCGGCGCCGAGGATACCTTCGATGAAGATGTGGCCGGGACCGAGGCGCTCCTGCCTCACGTGCACGCGCAGGCCTTGCGCGTGGCCAGGCGTCTGCGCATGGCTGGCCGAAAGACCATCGTTGTGCAGCTCAAGCTGAAGCTGGCGGATTTCACGCTCCTCTCGCGCCGGACGACGCTTGCCGAACCGACCGACGACAGCCAGGCACTCTATCGCGCGGCCAGCGCGCTCTTGCTAGCGGAGCACCTGCCACGAAAGGTCCGACTCACGGGTGTTTCGGCGCAGTCGTTGCTTTCCCACGACGGACAATTGTCACTTTTCGATTCCGACCGCCGTGCCGGCCGTCTCAACGCCGCCCTCGACCGCATCCACGACAAGTTCGGCCCAGCCGCCTTGACCACCGCCGACTTGCACGAAACACCGGACAAGGAGCGTGATTAGGACGCTATTGTCGAGGGATCGACGTTGATGATGACCTTGCCTCGGGCATGCCCTTCTTCGACGTAGCGGATGGCATCGGCAACGGCGCTCAGAGGAAAACGACGATCGATCACTGGAATCAGCTTCCCGGCTTCGAGGAGCTCGCCCAGATACACGAGATCCTTCTGGTTCGCTTTCGTCGGACAGAGGCCCAGCTTCTGTGAGCCAAAGAGGGAAAGGATCGGGCCCCATAGCATGGCCTGGCGGATCTGCGGCCAGTCACCGCCTGCCATCAGGTAGGTGCCCTTGGCAGCGAGCGCGCGCCTGTAGTCCCGGATGGAGCGGAATCCGTTCACCGCGAAGATCACATCGTAGAGCTGCCCGTTCTTGGTGAAGTCCTCCTTCGTGTAGTCGATGACATGGTCTGCGCCGAGCGAGCGAGCCAAGTCCACCTTGCCTGTGCTGCACACCGCGGTGACCTCGGCACCCAGCAGCTTGGCGATCTGCACCGCGAACGTGCCGACTCCGCCCGAAGCGCCGACGATCAGCACCTTGTGGCCTGGCCGAACTCCTCCACGATCGCGAAGCCCCTGCAGAGAGGTCATGCCTGCCATCGGGGAGGCCGCTGCGACTTCGAACGTGATGCCCGCCGGTTTGCGGGCGAGCGCCTTTTCGGTGGGGCAGACATATTCCGCAAAGCCTCCATAGCCGAAGCTCGCAAGATCACCGAACACCTCGTCGCCGACGCGGAATTGCTTTGCCTCCGGGCCGGCCTCTTGAATCACCCCTGCGATGTCGCACCCCAGGATCCGGTACTTCGGTCTGAGCAAGCCGGAGTGCATGCGCGCCAGGACTGGTGTAGCCCGCATGAGACGCCAGTCGGGCGCATTCACGGATACCGCGCAGATCTTGACCAAGACCTGGTCCCGTTTTGGGGTGGGCCTTTCCACCTCTTCGAATAGAAAGACGTCCGGCGCACCGTACCTGCTATAGACAATGGCTTTCATCTGATACTCACTCGGGGTTGTGCGGTTGGCTGTCTTCGCCTTGCATGCTTGCTAATACTGACAAGTCGAATGTTAATCAAGATGTCGACGCAGTCGTAAGCCCCTCAAGGACGAGGACGTCACAGACGTGGACGATGCCTGGCCGGCAAGACCAAAGCCTCGGGGGATGGCGGTGGTTGGCTTGGCCTGCAATGGCATCTGATGAACTGAAGGATACCGAAAGGGGTGGGAACAGGATCGCGCCTTCCGCGTTGATCCCAGCAGGAGGGTCGCCATGAAAAACGCCAGCAACCATCGCCAGTTCCGAACCTTCGCACTCGCCGTGCTTTTATCCTCGGGCCCCGCTGCCGCGGCCGACAGGCACGATTCTGTCGGCACCGACGGGGGCGAATGGGTTCCGGTGAAGCATCTCACCTTCACCGGCGACGACGTCGAGGGCAACACGTTGTCACCTGACGGCGTGAGAATTGAAGCCGTGACGCGCGCCCAGCACTCCTCGCTCATCGAGATCCGCGAGGGCTTCGAGGCCGAGATCGTCAAGACCATGGAAGATATGTAGCGAGCGGATCTGGACCGAGGACACCGACCCCGGCGCTATTGTCGAGGTAGCGCCACTTGCAGCACTCCGGAGAAGAGCACCACGGCCCCGCAGCCGATGACGTTGTACCAAAGGAAGCTAACATTCGTGCCGAGGAACACGCTGACGACGATGGCCTCGGCGGCGATGGCGGCTAGAAACACCGCGGTTCCGCGCACCACGCGGTGGGAAAACGCGACCAGGAAGACGCCAAGAATAGTCCCGTAGAAGAGCGAACCGAGGATGTTCACGGCCTGGATCAAATTGTCGAGCAGCGAGGCGAAGGTTGCGAACAGGACCGCGAGCACGCCCCAACCGGCCGTGAACCACTTCGCGGCCCGGACATAGTGGGCATCGGAGGCGTCCTTGCGCAGGCTGCGCCGGTAGAAGTCGACTACGGTGGTTGAGGCCAGCGCGGACAGTTCGCCGGCCACGGCCGACATGGCCGCGCAGAAGATGACCACCAAAAGAAGGCCGACCACCCCGCGGGGCAGGTTGCGCATCACGAACGACAAGAAGATGTAGTCGGCATCCTTGGTGTTGGCGTCGGGCAGGGCCGCCACGATGGTTCGCTTGGCTTCGTCGCGAATAGCCGCTGATGTGATTTCGGCGGCACGCACACGCTGTTCGCTGGCAGCAATCGATGCGGCGTCGTGCCGGTCGAGGGCGCGATCGAGCTGCCAAATCTCCGATTGTTTGTGCTCGAAGGCAGCGCCATGGGCGCGTTCGAGGGATTCCAGCTTGCCGGCAAACGGGGTCTGCTTCACGCGCGCCAGCTCGAACTGGTTGAAGAAGATCGGCGGCGCGTTGAATTGGTAGAAGACAAACACCATCACGCCCACGAACAGAATCAGGGACTGCATGGGGATCTTGACCAAGCCGTTGAACAGAAGTCCAAGGCGGCTCTCGGCAATGGAGCGGGCGCCGAGATAGCGCTGCACCTGCGACTGGTCGGTGCCGAAATAGGCCATGGCCAGGAAGAAACCGCCGAGCAGGCCCGACCACAGGGTGTAGCGGGATCGTGGGTCGAACGACATGTCCACCGCGTTGAGCCTGCCCAGGACTCCCGCGATGTGGAGGGCGTTGCCGAAGGAAACCTCGGGCGGCAGGTGCGCGACGATGACGACGAACGCGACCACCATTCCGCCCAGCATGACGAGCATCTGCTGCTTTTGCGTTTGGCTGACCGCCCTTGCGCCGCCCATCACGGTGTACACGATCACGACGCCGCCGATGCACAGACAAGTCAGCCGCAGCGACCAGCCGAGCACCGACGACAAGATGATGGCCGGCGCGTAGATGGTGATGCCGGCCGAAAGACCGCGCTGGACCAAAAACAGGAAGGCGGTCAATTGCCGGGTTTTCAAGTCGAAACGGCTTTCCAGAAACTCGTAGGCCGTGAAGACGCGCAGGTTGAAATAGCGAGGAAGGAAAACGATCGACAGCGCAATCATGGCCAGCGGCAGGCCAAAGTAGAATTGGATGAAGCGCATGCCGTCTTGATAGGCTTGCCCAGGCGTAGACAGAAAGGTGATGGCGCTGGCTTGCGTGGCCATGACCGACAGGCCGATGGTGTGCCACTTGTCCTGATTGCCGCCACGCAAGTAGCGAGCCATGTCTTGCTGGCCGCGCGACTTCCAGATGCCATAGCCAACGATGGCGGCAAGGGTGCCGAGCAAGACCACCCAGTCGAGCGCGCTCACCGGTAGATCCACGTCAGGGCCGCGAAGGCGGCGATTTCCAAGGCGAGCGCGATACCGACGACAAGATAAAGTGTCGTCCAACTCAGAAACGGAGCCGGAGTCTCATCGGGCATTTTGTCCCTGTCCCGCGGCCAGGAGATTGGCGAACAACCGGAACGCGCCGGGAACGCCCGCGGGCAATTGCCGGAAGAACGCAAGGCCGGTGTAGATGAAGACGCCTTTGCCATGGCGGGCGACCAGGATTCCGCCGGCCAGCGGCGACTCGCCCGGATCGCTCATGCTGAGCACGGCCTGATAGCGCGGATCCCAGGTCGAGGCAAAGTAAAGCCCGCGCTCCTGGACCCAGTCGGAGAAATCGCGTTCGGTGATCCTATTGGGAGTGTTGAGGATGCGTTGATCGGGCAGAAGGAACTCGACGGGGGCGTCTTCGTCGGTCACGCGCTCGCGGCCAATCTCGAAGGGGAAGGGGCCAATGGGCGTCGTCAGCGGGGCAAGCCGGTTGTTGGTGTTGTATTGCGCGACCAGCGTCCCGCCCGCTTGCACGTAGGCCATCAGCGCGGGCTGGGCCATGCGCAGCTTCTCGCTGGTGTTGTAGGCGCGAACGCCGATCACGATGGCATCGAAGCGGGCGAGCGCGGAGCCGGAGCCCGACAAATTCGCCAGCATCTCGTCGCCGATGAGCGTGACCTCGTAGCCAATCTGCCGGAGCGCGGCCGGGACTTCGTCGCCGGGACCTGGGATGTATCCAATCTTGCTTCCCTGCTGTTTGATCGGAAACGAGACCACGCGCACCTCGGCGCGGCCGAGCACGGTCTGAATGGGAATATGCTCGTGCTCGATGCGGCTTACACTTTGCGAGAAATGAAGGTCGCCGACGTCGGCCACCACGTGGAGGGTGCCTATCGTTGCATTTTGCTGGCCATTCGGTGCGGGCGCTTGAATGCGGAAAGTGAATTCGGTTTCCTGCCCCTTGCCCGCGAGTGCGAACGGCAGTGAGGCCGGCGTCGCCGACCAGCCCGCCGGAGTCTCCACGCGCAAGGTGCCGGAGATGGTGGGTGCGCCGGCGGCCAGCCGCACCGTTAGGGTGCGCGCCTCTCCGCGCGGGAACATAAGAACCGCGGCCCCAGGGCGCAGCGAAACCATGGGGGCGACTTCGAGGGGACGGTAGCGCTCGCCGGCCACGGGATCGGTCCATTTGAAGGTGATGGGCCGCGGGACGATCAAGGCGTGCCCGTCGATCTCGAAGACGAAATCGACCCGCAGGGGCGAAGCGACCTCGGGCAGCCCAATGAGCGACGGATCTTGTACGCGAAACACGCCTGGCTCGGGGGGCAGAGCCAGCCAGTACGGTGTGCTGAGAGGAAGATCCGGGGAAACGCGCAGGGTCTTCTTGACCTCGATGGTACCGAGCGGCTTGGCCACTGGAACATTGGCGGCGCCTGTCTGGTCGGCGATCTCGCCGCCCGAGAAGCGCACCTCGCGCAGGTTGATCTTGGCCGGCGAGCGGTTGAGCGCGGTTGCTATGACCTCGACGGAAGTTCCCGGCACCACACGAAAGTCGGCCGCGGTCGCTTCGCTGAAGAGTCCGGCGCAGGACAGGATCACCTCGCGGATCTCGGCCTTCTTCTTCGCGCGCCAGCCGGCATCGGCGACGCCATCCAAGGCCTGGTCGATTTGCAGCAGGATCGGGATGATCTTGTGCGGGGCCGCGGGGACGAAGTCGTGCTGGGCGCGCGCGATCAGGCGCTTGAGCGCGGCCGAACCCTTGAATCGAGTCCACGAGAGGTCGAGCCCCTCAAGCACGGAATTCACGAACAGCGACGAGGGCTCGGCCTCGTCGAGCAACTTGAAGTATTCGAGGATCGGTCCGCGTGTGCGCGCGACGCCGAAGCCCTGGCTCTTGTGCATGCTGCGACTTTCCGCCGCCAGCTCGCCGCAGGAAAAGCCGAGGAGAGGGTTGTAGGCGTTCACGTCCATCTTGAGGAAGTCCGACATGTCCTCGTCGGGCTTGAGATTCCACGACGAGCGGTTCCAGAAGATCCTGCGCGCTTGCCAGGGTTGCACGTCGGCGTTCAGTTGCTCGGGGTGAAAACTCTCGTCCGCTGCGGCATGAAACGCCTCCAGCGCAAGCTGCGCGGAGGCGGTGTGGTGCCCGTGCGTGTCGGTCACCTCGGGCGAAAATCGCGTGACGATCACATCGGGGCGAAATCGGCGAATGACCTGGACCACGTCGGCCAGCACGGCGTCCTTGCCCCAGATCTTCAGCGTCTCTTCTGGACTCTTGGAATAGCCGAAATCGCGCGCGCGGGTGAAGAACTGCTCGGCCCCGTCGAGCCGCCGCGCCGCCAGCGACTCCTGCGTTCGGATCACGCCCAGATCCGTGCCCTGCTCGGCACCGATGAGGTTCTGCCCGCCATCCCCGCGCGTGAGCGAGAGGTAGGCCGTGCGCACGAGCATCTCCTTCGACAGATAGGCAAGCAGGTTCGTGTTTTCGTCGTCGGGATGCGCGGCCACGTAGAGCACGCTGCCCACCACGCCTAGCTTGTGCAGGGCAAGCTGGATCTCGGCCGCATTGGGCTGCGGCGGGGGAGGGCTGGCGTTGGCGTTGATGGAGTTGACGGACATGAGCAGGGTGGCCAGAAGAAAAAGCAGACCAAGGCTCTTCCGGCGCTGGCAAGTTCCGCCGAGTATACTGAACGCCAACAGTGGGTCGCGCATTCTCCAATTCCTACCTCGCAGGTGAGCCTGCTGCACATGCGTTCTTCGCGTCTCGCTTCCGCGACCCGGCCGAGCGCATCGCAGGCGCGCGCCTTGCCGCGGGGCGCCCCACGCCGCTGGCCGTGCTGCAGGTCTTGCGCGAGCAGCAGGCCAGCCTGCCGCCCAGCCCGGCCCGCCAGGCCAACCTGGATGCGCTGGCGGGCAAGACCGCCGTGGTCGTCACCGGCCAGCAGATCGGACTTTTTCTCGGTCCGCTCTACGCCTTCTACAAGGCAGCCTCGGCCATCGCGGTGGCGCGCGCGATCGAGGCCGAATCCGGCGTCCGCTGCGTACCGCTTTTCTGGCTGCAAACCGAAGATCACGATTTCGCCGAAATCAGCTCGTGCACGGTTGCGGGGCGGGACAGCCAGCCGGTTCGCCTGGTCTTGCGCGACGAGAGCGGCGACGAACGCGCCTCGGTCGCCTATCGCACGCTCCCTGCCCAGGTGAGCGAGTTGCTGGATGGGTTGGTCGAGGCCCTGGAACCAGGACCTGCCGCCGAGGAGACGGTGGCGCTTTTGCGCGCGCACTACCAACCCGGGCGCTCGATGGCGGCAGCCTTTGCACAGGTGATGGCCGCGGTCTTTGCCGAGGAGGGTTTGCTGGTTTTCAATCCTCGCGATGCGCGGATAGCGGAGCTGGCCGCGCCCGTCTACCGGACCTGCGTCGAGGATTGCGAGACCATCGAGGCGTTGCTGCATAATCGCCGGGACGCCCTGGCCGCGGCCGGGTTCAAGGAACAGGTGGCGGTTCGTGAGCGAGGCGCGCTCGTCTTCTTCCATCGCGGTAGCGCAACCGGGCCACGCTTTCGCATTCAGCGCAAGGTCAATGACACGGGCGAGGTTTCGTGGGCCTTGGCCGGAGGCGCGGAGGTTGTGCGCCACGAAGACATTCTGAGAACACTTGCGGCCGAGCCGTTGCGCTTTTCCACCTCGGCGCTTCTGCGGCCTATTGTCCAGGACGTCTTGCTACCGACCGTGGCCTACGTGGGTGGTCCGGGCGAGATCAACTACTTCGCCCAGGTGGGACCGCTGTATGAACATTTCGGCCTGGCGCCGCCTTTGCTCGTGCCGCGTGCTCGTTTCCGCTGCGCGGATGCCCGTACGCGCCGCTGGCTGGGCCAGCTTGGGCTGGCGGCCGCGGATCTTTCGCTGCCGAAGGACGAGTTGCGCGCGCGCCTGACTGTGCCACTGCCCGAGGGTGCGGCCGATCCCAAGCAACTGCGGGCGTTGGTTGAAAGTCAGATCGTGCCCGCGCTCGATAGGATCACTGCAAGGGTTGCGGCGGCGGATGTGCATCTGCAGCGGCCGGCCCGGCGTACGCGCGACAGCTTGGCGCGCGGGCTTGAGCGCTTGATCGCTCGCTATGCAAGGATTTTGGTCGAGCGCGACGAGACGATCTTGGGCCGCATTCGGCGGCTGGAGCTGGCGCTCAACCCCGAGGGAGTAGCACAGGAGCGGTACTACAGCTGGCCATCCCTGGCCGGTCACCACGGCATTCTGGGATTGAAGCGCCTCGTGCTTGAGAAACTACAGATCGCCGGCGCCTTTGTCACCGACGTACAGGATTTGCAACCATGATGGGTTCGCGGTTGAGCTTGCGCATTGGAATGGCCTGCTTCTCCACCTTCGGTGGCAGTGGCGTGGTGGCCACCGAAATCGGCATGGCGCTTGGCCGCCGCGGACATCGCGTGTGCTTTCTCAGCGACAAGCCGCCGGTCCGGCTGGATCTTACGTGCCCCAACGTCACCTACCACGAGGTCGAGCCGCTCGACTATCCGCTGCTGGCGGAGCGCTCCTATGCCCTGGCCCTGACCGCGAAGATGATCGAGGTCGCGACCGCGGAAAAGCTCGACCTATTTCATGTGCACTATGCGATCCCCCACGCGGTCAGCGCATTCCTCGCGCGGCAGGTGCTGGGGACTTCCTGGCCCAAGATCGTGACTACCTTGCACGGCACCGATGTTTCCCTCGTCGGCGCGGATCCTAGATTTCAACCGCTTACCCAGTTTGTCGTTCGTAGCAGCGACGCCATCACCGCGCCCTCGCGTTGGCTGGCCGAGGCCGCCCATCAAGGACTGGGCCTTTTCCGTGATGTGGCCATCGAGGTGATCCCCAACTTCGTGGACACCGAGAGTTTTCGTCCGCGCACGGACGATGCCGCGCGGACCACCTCGTCTGGCCGCGCCGATCGCCCGCGTGTGCTCACCCACGTTTCCAACTTCCGTCCGCTCAAGCGCGTCGAGGACGTGGTGCGGATCTTCGCGGCCGTGCGTGCCGAGATTCCGTCGCGCCTTGATCTCGTGGGTGAAGGTCCCGAGCGGGCGCGCATCGAGGATTTGGTGGCGTCGCTTGGTCTTCGAGAACACGTTCGCTTCTTGGGCGAGCGGGGCGATCTGATTGCGCTTCTTCAACAGAGCGATCTGTTTCTGCTGCCCAGCCAGACCGAAAGCTTCGGCCTGGCGGCGCTGGAAGCGATGGCCTGCGGAGTTCCCGTGGTGGCTTCCGACGTGGGCGGCGTGTCCGAAGTCGTTGCCGATGGCGAGACCGGCTTCCTGGCCGCGGCCGGCGACGTGGCCGCCATGGCACGACACGCGCGCCGCTTGCTCACCGACGAGGATCTGCATCGCCGCATGTCCCACGCCGCTCGTCACCTTGCCGAAACGCAATTCCGCCTGTCCCCCGCCGTGGATCGCTACGAAGCCGCCTACCGGCGGGTGCTCGGGGCGTGAGTACCTTTTCGGATCACCTTGGTAAGTTTGGCTGTCTGCCCGCACATCCTGATATGAGTAGACCGATGAACGACTATGCTGTCAGGTGCTAGCATGAGGAAATTACATCTTGGGGGCCTCAAGCGCATTCCACCCGAGATCGCCGACTACCTGAAGTCTCCGATCCCGCTCTCGCCCATCGCACTGGTCCTTGCTACAGGGCTGCTCTACCAACTTCTCACGCAACCCAGCGCTGCTGCCGCCCTGGTGGTTCCGCTTCTGGTGTTGGCAATGCTCCTGGCGCTTTTGCGGGCCCCAGGATGGCTACTCTATCTTTGTCTATTCATTGCCCTGGCCGTACACCTGCATTTCTTCACCCAGGTGCTTGCCCTCGCTCCTGCGCGCTTTGGCTCCACCCGGGATCGGGCGGCCATCGCAACGGCCTTGGCCTTGCTTCGCGGACAGAACCCGTGGAATCACACACCACAGATTCCCGTTCCCGCGACCACGGGTGCTGCCAGTATTCTGCTGGTTCTACCTGCAGTTCGGATCTTTGGGAACTTGGCTCTGTTGACCTATCTGTTCTGGTTGGGCGTGTTCGGCTTCATCGTCGTGTGCGACGTCAAATACCGAAACAGGATCTTTCCGCCCTTGGCCTTGCTGACCATGACCGGCATGCTCGGCTTTGCCCATGCCATGGAATGGCGTATGGAGGAACTGTATTTCCCCTACGTGTTCATGCTGCTTGCCTATTACTTCCTGAAGCGGAAACGCCTATTCCTCTGCGGTTTGTTTTTGGCCATCCCCCCGCTATCCCGCGTTAGCTACAGCTTCATGACAGTCGGATTTCTCCTCTGGTACGCCTTCGATCAAAAACCCATACTGCTTAACTTCGTGAGGCTCGGTGCCGGCGCCTTGTTGACTGTAGTGGCGATACTGACCCCATTCGTGATTGTCGGGCGCGCCGAGTTTTGGGCGCACAATTTCTATACGATTACCAAAGACATGGTTCAGTTGAGCAATTGGCCCACCACCAACTACGCGTTTCAGGTCATGAATCGACTCACAACGGGAATGTCCCCCGCAGCAATTCGCCTTTTCAAGCAGATTTTGGCGCTCTTGATGCTTGTCGGAATGGCCTGGGGTGCGAGACGATGGCGCTTCAGCCACCCATTCTGGCACGTCGCTGTCGCCGCCTTTCTTTCTCACACCATCGTCTGGCATTGCCCCCTTCCGCTGGACTACGCGCTGATTTTCGTGCTGCCAGCCTACTTCGCGGCTGCCTTGACCCGTGCCCCTTCGCCGCACTCTCCGGCGTTCGTTGTGGATGGGGGCTCGGGCAAGGAAGCGTGATCGGCCAGGAATCAGAGCACGATCATGACGCATATCCCGCTGTTGCAGACGGGACGCACTGACGGGTTGTTGGCGCAACCGGCGCCCTGGGTATTGCAGCTGGCGCACAGCCGGCTGCCGAGGTCGCCCGCCCACAGGCTGACGGTTGCGATCTGGTCGATGGCGATGGCGTCGATACACGTGGTCTCGCAACTTGAACCGATGGCGGTGATTGTGCAGTCTGCGTCGATCGTGCAGATGCGCGCCGCCAGCCAGCGCGTGGTCACTTCGCTTCGCCACTGGGCGCGTCCGTCGAGGCATTCCTGCGAAGGTGCCTGGCAGGTGCCACAACAGGCATTGTCAGGGGTGAACATTTCCTGCCCAGCCGGACAACCTTGCGGGCAAGTCTCGGGGTGGCACACCACGGGCGGCGTCGTCGGAACGGCGTCGTTCGGTCCGTTGGCGACGCACACGGGACAGCACCCGGACGTAGCGAAGGCCGTGTGTTCCTGACTAGAACAAGCCACGGCGGGGCAGGTCTTCAGGTTGCAGCCGGTCGTGACAGGCTCCAGCGTGGCCTGACACCAGGGTGGGTCGGTGGTGTAGACATAGGGATTGCTGGCGGACGGGTGGCGCCTGCACGCCGCCGCCAGGGTGCCAGCCGCCGAGACGCCGGCCGGGGGCGGGCCAGCGTCGGTCACGGAGGGCGGGCTGATAGTGCAGTACTGATCCCAGTCGCTGTTGATGGCTCCGGTCAGGTAGAAGCCGCTGTCGAGGCGATCTTCAACCGTTCCCGACGACGGGAGACCCACGTTGTCGCCGGTCAGCTCAAGCGCGCAGAAGTTGCTTCGCGACCAAGACACGGTCACTACGCCGGCTGGCCCACAGGTGCCGACCACATTGTAGCTGCGAGTTTCGCCGCTGTGGTCGTAGCAGGGCGGCACCTGGCCGACGCTGTGTCCGATCAAGCAAACCGATGTCGCGGCCAGCACCAGGGTTTCGACAGAACGGCGTGCGAGCGGTTTCATGGCTGGCGCCTTTCTGCCGACGCGAAGCCATGGCCGACTTTCCGCCGAGCGTACATCCAGGCCAGGGCAAGCATGGGCAGCGCGCACAGATCGGTGGTGTCTACGCGGTTGGGTGCCGGAAACATCCCGAATCGCTGCACCAGCGTCGCGATGCCGGCGTCGTGTACGGTGGACGCCGCGGCCGATGTCTTCAGCGCAATGAAGACTGCCGCCGTGATGGCGATGCCAATTGCCAAGCGCGCGACCGGGGCAAGGCGCGAGATGCGCTCGATGATCGCCGAGATGAACAGGGGCAGGAAGAAACAAACGAGAATGTCGCTGAGCTTGCCCGTCACCCACCCTGGCCAGGCGTGCTTGAAAACGCCGTTGTTGAGGGCAAAAAGCCCCACCGCCATCAGGGGCAAGATGCCGAAGAACTCGGGCGCGCCCTGCATGGCCTCGCCTGGTCGGCGAAAGTTCGTTGAACTGGGGACGGGCACGAGGCGTAGTTTACCTGATACGCGAAGCGGGTGTACCAATCCTCGTCCGCGCGTGGGCGGGATTGGACCCTCCCGTCGCCGCAGTCACGGCCACTTTGCCAGTAGTCCGAGCGTCCGAGCATCCCACAGTTGCAGGCCATCCCGATGCGCGGTCACGAATCGCTCGTCTCCAGGCAGAAACGCAGCCTGCGTCGCATCGACCGGCGCGATCTCAATCGCTTCGTACTTGGGCGCCCGTCGCAGCACGAGGTGCGAAGGATACTCACTCGTCACGAATCGATTGCCGTCCCGCGAGGCGGCCAGCACCTTGATGTTGCAGCGTCGATGGACCGTCGCCAGGCGCTCGGAGTCCTTGCCGGCTTTGGCCTGGTCGCCCGGTGTCCAGCGCTCGAGTCTGCACTCCGGAGGATCGCCCGATCTCGCGTAGGCAAGGACGATTCGATTGCCGTCGCCGGTCCAAGCCAGCGACTCCCAGAACGTCCAGGGGGCCTCCGCTTGAGGCTTGCTCTTGTACGTCAACACGACATCCGTCCGAGGCTCCTTCCATTCTGGCGCGAGCGCAATCGAACCATCCCATTGGGGATGATCGAGATCCCTCCACGACAGCCCTCGCCAGTTCGCGCATGCCAGCCGCAAGCCAGCCGGAGCGAAGCGACAGCCCGTGCTGGGGTGGGGATCGAATCCCCGAACTTTGCGCAGTTGGTCCGACTGCAGGTTCCAAAGCGTCGTGTCCACGATGGGCAACTCGACCAACGACCGAGGTGGCATCGGCGGTCCTGGCGGCCTCGGCGGTTCGCTCTCGACCAGCAACACGGCTCCTTTGGCCACGAGAAACCTGTCGGCTCCGTTCCCGAACACGCGCGTGCGCAGCAGGCGCTCGGTCGCCAGATCCCACACTTCGACCCGACTGCCCCTGGGTTCGAGCTTCTTGTGCGTGACCGCCACGGAGCCGTCCGGGGCTATCGCTACGAATCCTTCTTGCTCGAGCAGCCGGGTGTCGCCCGTCGCCGTATCCCAACGGTAAAGCCGCCCATTCGCTCTGCGCACGTAGAGCAAGTTCTCATGCGACGCCAACTCGACGATGAGCGGCGGCGCTTCGCTGGGCTTTGCCGGCGTCGAAGCGCGGGTCGCGATTCGCGCATGACACCCGTTTGCGGCTGCCGCGATGGCGACCAGGCTTGCCCCCCAGCAGAGCCGCCTCCCCGACACTGGATCGCCGCTCTTCGTGCGAACATCGTTCACCGACGCAGTCTACACCCGGACGGCACTACATCAGCTTCCGCGTTGGCAGCGTTATCGCAAGACGAGGCCAATCGTCAGACCCAGCTCCATGACCCACTCGCGGTCGAACCAGGTTGCGCTACCCGCGTAAGGACCGGAATCCTTCACCCAAGCAGGGCCCATATTGAACAGCAAGCGCAGGTTGAAACCGGCGGCGGATGAAGACCAGTGGGTTGCGTCGAGTCCCGTGGAAAAGAGCATCGCGCGCAGGTCGTGGCTGGGAGTTTCGTCACAACTTTCCGGGTGTCCCGAATAGTTGAGGTACCCAATCAGCAGCGGCAGCCTGAGATTCCAATGCGTGCCCTCGGCTCGCGCCCTGAGCAGACTTGGCGACAGCCCGGCGCGGGCGACCAATGAGGTTCCCCCCTCACACACTTCCTGCGTCAGAGTCGCCCCGACTTCCCCCTCCACCAATCGAGCGAACCGTACCTCCACGGAGCCGCCGACCAGCGTGATACCTAGAAGATTCCAGTTGCCCCGAAGAGTCTCCATGACCCCCGCCCCCGGCGGCTGGATCCGGACCGCATAGACAGTGGCCGGATCGAAGTCCGGCTCTGCCGCGGTCGCGACGGCCTTCGCCGGCTCGGCCAAGAGAGCCAGCCCGGCCGCAAGCCATGGCACGAAGAAGCGATGGGCGATCATTGTGGAACTCCGCGGTGACAACAAAGACGATGATACCGGAAACTTCCCAGCTGCGTACGCATGCTACGAAGCCGCCTACCGGCGAGTGCTTGGCGCATGAGCGCTTGGGACTCGCTGGATTTCTATGGGGGTGTCGGAACGATCTCGGCGCACGACCAGTAACCATTCGTCGAGTCGAAGGCGCAGTTTTGGAACTGGCCGCAATCGCTGTCGTTCACGCAGGTGTCGCCCGTAGTGTGGCAGTGATAGGCGGTGCCGTACCAACTGACCGGGCTCGGCGAGCAGAAGTTGCCGGGGCCGCAATCCGAATCGACGCGACAATCGCTACCTGTCAGACAGGAATTGGGGAATTGGCTGGCAGCCGAGCTACGGCAGTCGCAGGGTGTGTTGGCGGGGCAATCCACGTCGCTGAAGCAATCGTCGTAGGAACACACGGAAACTGGCGCAGGGCCGCTTATCAGACATCGGCCGTTGATTCCAGCCAAACATGCTGAATCCTTGGTGCACGCGCCAATCGCCGTGGTCGTAGAAGACATGCTAGGAGCACGGCCGGTCGGACACGCGGTCGCAACGGCACGATGTTGCAGCGGCGTGTGCGTGCGACTGTCCACCAGCGAAGCCACATCCCGTTGACTGATGCGTCCATCCCGATTGCCAGAGTCCTTGGCCGTGCCAGCGTCGAGATTGGGCGCGCAGGTCGGACAGCCGCAGGGATCGGGACTGGGCAAGATTCCGTTCACACACGCCAGCATGGGGCAAGCCGTGGGCAAGCACGAAGGCCCGCTGTCGATGGCGTTCGCATCCTTTGCCAAGCCCGCATCGGAATCCGGCACACAGATCGCACAGCCGCACGGGTCGTTGGGGTTGGGCTGCGGAATCGCGTGCTCCCCTTGCGGACAGAGCGGGCAGGGCAGGACGTGGCACGGGCTGGATCCGCCCGCGCCGCCGCCCGTTCCGCTCGTTCCACCAACACCGGCTCCGCCAAAACCCAAAGTCCCGCCCAACCCGACAACACCGCCGGATCCCACTGCCCCACCAATGCTCACGCCGCCCGATCCGACAGCACCGCCCGATCCGACGGCACCGCCCGTTCCGACGGTGCGACCAGCGCCAACGGCACCGCCCGTTCCCACGGTACCCCCGCTAGCAACTCCGCTGTCGGCGCCTCCTGCCTGGCCGCCGTTTGCCCCAGCACCCGCTCCACCAGAGCCCCCGCTGAAATTCAGACCGGATCGATTGGTGCATGCCGTTCCGGCCAAGCTGGCCACGAACAGCGCCGCGATGCCCATTGACTTCCCGAACATCGAATCCTCCGTGTGTTTACCAGCTGGGATACAGCAATCCGTGTAACGACTCTTACACCACAATTATAGATTGATTTCCCCGCAATGTCGCGGAGATCCGGAGCGCTCTATCCAGCCAGCAATGCTCCCACCGCCAGGTCGTAATCCGGTCGCGTTCCGTCCCACAGGGGCTCATTCGCGTCGGGGCCGAGGTCGAGGCCGTGCTCGTCGGCCCATTCTTGCAGCCAGGTTAAGATATTGCCGGTCCAGGCTTGCGGCACCTCGTTTGCCAGCACCTTGCCTTTGGGATCCGCGAAGGTCCACTCACCCGCATCGTCGCGCACGACCGACCAGCCGCCCTCGTGGACAAAATGATGATGCCTCGAGCAGAGCTGAATGAGGTTTTGGGCGCTGGTCTCTCCACCGTGAAGCCAGTGCCGTATGTGGTGACCGTGCAAAAAGCGGTCGTGCGTGCAGCCTGGGAAACGGCAGCCTCTATCGGACTATCGAAATGGGAACCCTCGAAGGGTTCCCAAACCCTCCCGCGAAAGTCCGCTGCCGGCAAAGCCGGCAGGCTGCCCACGCGTGAATCGCCCGTCGAATCGCAGGCGGAATCGAGCGGCTGCGCCGGCCGATGGAAAGACCGCCGTCCTGATCGCCCATGGCGGCCACCACAGCACAATCGCAAGCCACACGTCGTAAGCTTTCCGCGGAAATGCACGTGCCATCCTCAAGCGTCGCCGCATATGTCCCATCCGGCGCCAGCGCATCCTGGTCGACGTGGACCATGACCTGATAGCGCTCGCCCCCGTTGCCCTTGGCCGCGTTGCCAGCCAGAAGGCCCTCCGCCAATGCAACCACACCGTCCGGCCGGGAAGGCCACGCTGCTGATTCCGCGGAATCTTCCGCGGAAACGTGCCCACAGTCACATTCCCGCACCTCCGCCCCAGCAGCCATTGCCGTCTTGCACTTGGCATTGGCATGTTCTACCTCGCGCGCACAATCAATGGCCCGCATGACCAAGTCTGCCTCGTCCGCTTCGAGCACCATCTCGACCTTCACCATGCCGCCAGGAAGCACGCGCCGTCGCACGCTTCGTTCCTCGGGGCCAGGGGTTTGGTCGCAAGCCAGCGCGCGCCGGTAGCCCCGGCAGATTCGTTCAAGCTGTGCGCCCGTCGCCGCCATCGCCAGATCGAGCAATCGCGACTCATTCTCTGGCGTCGCCACCCGAGTCAGCGCGCGCACCTTTGCGTAGGAAAGCTTGCCCACGTGCAGCGCCTGGTCGATAGCGGGCAAAAGCCCAAGCGCTCGCGCCACACGCACCTTCTCGCGCGCAGTCGCAAGGTCCAGTCCAATTCGCCACGAGAGCCAATGCGCGCACGAAACCGCACCCTGCGCATACCATTCGTTCGATTCGTCGAATTGCCGAATGCATTCGAGCAACCGGTGCGTCGCCGCATCCATCCGCGCAGCCAGCTCCGCAATCTCCCGACCCAAATCCTCGACGGAAAGCATAGTGCGTAGTCTACAATTGATTGCGGTAATTGGCAATTGGTAATTGAGGCGCAATTGATTGGTAATTGTAATTGGCTGGCTGGACGACGCCGATTGGAGCTTCGTGGTGACGTTTTAATCCACGCGCGGGCCCCGAGGGACCGCGCGACTGGGCGGAAATCTTGTCGGGACGCGCCCAAATCATCGGTTTCAATCCACGCGCGGGCCCGAGGGACCGCGCGACATTCGAGTGATCATGGGGTGAGCTGAAAGGCCCACCTCTGTCCGAGCTGCGCGCGCGGCTCGACCGCATCCACGCCATGGTCTGGCGCTTGGGCCGGCCGTGAAGTGATCACCATCGACGGCGCCGGATGCGTCACCGGCGCACGCTGACCGGCGTGGCGAAATCCGGGACCGGCAGCACCGCAGAGGGACCTCGTGCCGGCGCGGCGCAAGCGCAGCAAGCGAAAACGAAGTTGACGGCGGTGGGCGAGGAGACGATTCTTGGACGGCGCACGCACATTGGCAGCAACCTGTGCGCGACACCCACCCTCAGCCGAGGTTCGCATGTCTGTTCCGACCTACGACAAGCTCATTGAGCATGTACTTCGCGTCCTTGCCCAACAACCAGACGGCGTGCCGATCGCTGGTGTGTATGAAGAAGTGGCCAATCGCTTGGGGCTGACCCCGGAGGAGAGGGCAGAACTAATTCCAAGCGGGACGCGGGCACTGTACAAGAACCGGATCGCATGGGCGTATGATCGACTCCGACGCGCCGGCCTTGCCGGCCCTCTCCCGCATCGAGCCTGGCAGATCACTCAGGCAGGTCTCGCATTCGCTAGCAAGCACGAGACCATTCCGCCGGACGAGGTTCAGCGCCTTGCTCAGACGTCGGAGAAGACCGAACGGATTGATCGGAACGATCCCGAGGTGGCACGGGCCTGCATCGAGGCGATGTACCCGGACGCGGAAGCGCGCCTTGGCTGCCTTCGTTGGCTGGCGGATGCCGTCGTGTACGTTCACGGGCGGGAATCCGCTTGCTGGGGCGTGACCCTCCGCAGGCGTCTCGTCCGATTCAACGTCGGCCGGATGCTCTCCCTCGACCTGATTCCCGGGGAGATTCGTTTGGGCCTTGCGGTCGCAAGCCTGACGGCGGACGACAAGGCGGCGCTTGACGAGCATGCCCAATGGTCGACTGGCGAACCCTTCGCGGTGACCCCGGAGTGTCGAGTTTGCGTCCTTCCAGTCGCCTTACTTTTGGATCGTGCAGGGAGCCTTCGCTCCGCCTGGCTCGAGTTCTTGCGAATCGCGGTGCGAACCGGCCGACAGACACCCTTCCGTCGATCCCACTCACCCGGGGTCGTCACCTTTATCGAGAGTGCGCTCGGTAGATCGCTCCCCCGCCCCGAATACCACGTTCCCGACGACAACGACGATGACGATGAGGACGGGATCGAGGAAGGCAACCAGACCGAGAGCAAGCATGGCGTCCCACCCGCCGTGAAGGCCGACAGTCCAGGTCAACTATTCAAGGAGACATCTCCGTCGGTAAGCGGGTTGCTCCATGAACTCGACAGCGGCGACCTCGGGCTACCGGACATCCAGCGCCCGTTTGTGTGGAACGCGACGAAAGTCCGCGACCTCATCGACTCAATGTATCGAGGTTTTCCCGTCGGATACCTCCTCTTTTGGGAGACGCCGCCGAGTGAGCGTGGGTCCAAGGGAATCGGCTTGGAGCCTAAGGGCCACGAGCCAAAGAGGCTTATCGTGGATGGCCAACAGCGCTTGACGTCACTCTACGCAGTCTTGCGCGGAAAACCGGTGCTCGACGATGATTTCAAGAACATGACCATCGAGATCGCGTTCCGCCCGCGCGATTCGCACTTCGAAGTGACGAGTGCCGCCATTCGGAAAGATCCAGAATACATCGCCAGCATCTCCGAGGTCTGGCGGACGGACACGTACAGCTTCACGACAGCGTTCCTTCAAAAGCTCGAGCAGCGGCGCGCACTCACCCAGGAAGACCGCGGTGCTATCGCTCACAACATCGGTCGGCTCGCCCAGATCGACAAGTACAGGTTTTCAGCCCTGGAGATCCTTTCCAACGTGGACGAGGAGGCGGTCGCAGACGTCTTCGTGCGAATCAACAGCCAAGGCGTGAAACTCAATCAGGCGGACTTCATTCTCACGCTGTTGTCAGTCGCTTGGGATCAGGGACGTCGAGATCTGGAAGGGTTCGCCCGGGCGTGCTCTGTCCCGCCAGAATCCGGCCTACCTTCGCCATACAACCACTTCATCAAGCCTTCCGCCGACCAACTGCTGCGCGTTGCTATTGCCATCGGGTTCCATCGCGGCAAGCTACGAAGCGCCTATCAGCTATTGCGCGGCAAGGATCCCGATACTGGTCGGGCGTCCTTCGAGCTTCGCAAGGCGCAGATCGCGCGCCTTGAGGGCGCGCAGTCGAAAGTCCTGAACCTGACGCACTGGCATGGCTTCATGACGTCGCTGCTCGGGGCCGGCATGCGAAGCAGTGCTCTGGTCTCGTCGGAGGGAGCCCTGCTCTTCGCGTATGTGTTCTACCTCGTCGGCAAAGTCCAATGCGGAGTCGACGAGCGGACGCTCAAGCGCCTCATTGGCCGCTGGTTTTTCGTTACCTCGCTGACCGGACGCTATACCGGCTCATCCGAAAGCGCGCTAGAGAGTGATCTCGGTCGTGTGAAGGACTTGACCACTCCCGAGCCGTTCGTCGCGGCGCTGGAGGCGCTGATCACGGCGATGTTGCCGGGCGGGTATTGGGATGTGACGATTCCGGCGGCGCTCGAGACGTCGGGCGCCGACAGCCCGGCGATGTTGGCCTATCTGGCCGCTCAGAATCGCCTTGGCGCTCCGGTCCTCTTTGGGGATGCGCGGATCTCGGACTTATTGGATCCTGCGCTAGCGACCAAGCGAAAGACCATTGAACAGCACCACCTCTTTCCCAAGAGGTGGCTTGAGCGTCAGGGCATCGTCGAATCGAAGCGGATCAATCAGGCTGCCAACCTCGCTCTCGTGGAATGGGTGGACAACAGCGATATGAGCGATTCGCCACCCGCCGAATACGTTCCGGCCCTTCGGGCGAAGTTCACAGATGCTGCGTGGGAGCGGATGACTGCGCTTCACGCGTTGCCCCCTCAATGGGAGTTGATGCCATACGACGAATTTCTGGCTGCCCGTCGCATTCTCATGGCGCAAATCATTCGACAAGGCTTTACCCTGCTATCTGCGCCCGGGGACGGATCTGTCACGCTCGCGGAAGGCACGCCGGACGAGCAGAAAGTGTGGACCCTCATTCCGAGGGTCGAGCTACGGCTACGCGAGATTGTGGGGAAGGCCTACCGGGCGAAATGGGAAAGCGGTGGCGAGGTACGCATGCGAGCAGTTCTGGGCGACAAGAACTGGGAGGTTGTCGAGCGCAATCGTGAAAGAGATGCGAAGAAGACCGGCGGTTCGTCGAATGAAACGAACGTGCTCGACTACATGTACCTCAGGCAACTCGTCGACCTTCTGGCGGCCAACGATGTCTGGGAGGCGTTCAAGCCGGCTTTCAAAGAGAAGCAACGACCGGTGGCTTTGGTCGAGTGCGTAACGGCGGTTCGGAATGACTTGGCACATTTTCGGTCCGTGGCGCCGCTCGAACTCGATCGCTGTCGCATTGCCTGCACGGACTTACTCAATTTGCTCGACATGGTTTAGTTGCGGGGCTCGCCAGGTCGGGTTCCGGGCACCGGTTACGCCCCCGCGTCCGTCGATAGTGATCACTTCACGGCCAGGTGCGCGGGGCAGGTGCCAGAGGTCGTCCATCTTCCGCTGCGGGCTGACCGTTGCCACCGTGGTACTATGTTCGGGTCATGACTCCGCATGATGCCGTGGCGATTCTGAGCCGACGGTTCGCTGAGAAGGCGGCCGACGAGCTGAAGTGTGCGCGTGACATCAAGGCCATCGTTCCCAGGGTGGCTGAGATTCTCGCACAGGAGTTCGGTGTAAGCCGAGTGGTTCTCTTCGGATCGCTCACTCGCGGTGATGCGCGGCCGGATTCGGACATCGATCTTGCCGTGGAGGGCCTGCCGCCTGAGCGCACATTCCGGGCCTTGGCCCGAGCTGCGGAGGTCGCCGGTCGACAAGTCGATTTGGTCCCCATCGAGAGTGCCCGCCCGGAAGTTCTCGCGATTATCGAGCGCGAAGGAGAGGTTATTCTTGGCCAATCCCAACCGACTAGAACGCGATCTCCGCGCACTGCTTGACAAGCTGGCACTGGATCTCGCGGCGGCGGATCGCCGTGTTGCGGAAGTGGCAGAGGTGCTCCGTGCATCTGCTGACGCCGATCCCGATCGGGGAGGCGTCGCTATCGTGGCGGTAGCGCTCGATCACTACTATTCGTCGATCGAAGCATCCCTGGAAATGGTCGGACGTGTATTCGACCTGGCGATGCCCGCGGGCGCCGATTGGCACCGCGCTCTCTTGCATGGAATGAGGAAGGGCAGCGCAACTCGTCCGCCTGTCCTTGCTTCGGAGACCGCGGATGGACTCGAGGATCTGCTTGCATTCCGCCATTTTCTACGCCACGCGTACGCGGCCGACTTGGAATGGGGAAGAATGCATAATCTGGCGCTGGCGCTGTCAACGATTCAGCGGAGGGTCCTGGAGGACATGGCTGCCTTCCAGGACTACGTCAAGCGCTGCCTTGGCGAAACGGAGCGACGATCCTAGCCCCTAACTCCTTTCTCCCCGCTCAGCCCTTCTTCTTCCAATCGGCCAGGGTCTTTTTGATCTCCGGCTCTAGGAAAAAGAAGTCGGCTTTCTGTCCAAGCGTATAGGCTTTCTCGCCGAGACTGATGGCTTCCTTGGTTTTGCCCTTGCCCGCGAGGAGCGTGGCCTTGATCCACAGATTGAACCAGTCTTCTTTCAAGCCGAGCGACTGGTCGATGTATTTCAGCCCGGTGTCGTAGTCCTTCTTGGTCTCGCCGAGGTAGCGGGCGGCGTTGGCATAGGTCCGCCACGCGCCGTCGATGCCCTTGGTAATATTGGCCAGCGCCTGCTCTTCGGTGTCCACTCGGATGGGAATCGAGACGCGCAACTTGTCCCATTCCAGGTCAAGCGTGCCCTTGTCGTCGGTGAAGTCCGAGAACAGGAAGGTCATGCGCTCGCGGTGCGGCGCTGGTTTGGGATGAGCCTGGAAGCGGACGAGATCGAGGTCTGACTTGTAGTCGCGCGCGGTGCCCGACTGCTCCGCTTTCTTGTTCAGGATCACCGTCCACATACTCTTGGTCGGGATTGTGAAAAGCGCATACGACCCGGCGGGGACCGGCTTGTCGCCAAAGGTGACGTCGCGGGTGAAGGTGATCTTGGTGGCCTGGTTGGCCCCCGTTCGCCACATCTGATCGTAGGGCACGAGAGCGCCCCAGATCGAGCGTCCCTTCACCGCTGGACTGCTGTAGTCGACGGTGATCTCCGTGAGCCCGATGACCTGGGTTACCTTGGCCGAGGGGCTAGGGCGCGGCAAATCGAGCTGAGCCGACGCATGGGAAGGTACAAACACCAGTAACCCCGCGGTGACGATGGAAACAGCGAACTGCAGGATCTTGGACATGAAACCACTCTCCTTTCGCTTGGTTGGCGCATTCGACGAAGGCGCGGTCGGATTCTACCTTCTTTCACGAAGTAGGCATCCCCCAAGCCTTGCACCGATTTGCCCAAGTGTACCTTGAACATGGCGGCTTGGGCGGACAGGCTGATGATTGATGCGTTCGTCGAGGTCGCGGTTCGTTCTTGTTCTCGCTGCGGCCATTCTGCTTGGACCCACCGCTGGGCACGCGGGTCCGCCCTACCTGACGGATGATCCTGAACCTGTCGAGCTCGGCCATTGGGAGTTCTATCTTGGGACCCAGCACTTCATCACGCGCGGTTTCGCGACCGGGGCCGCTCCGCTGACCGAACTCAACTATGGGGCTTTGCCCGGACTCCAGCTTCATGTCCTGGGCCAGCTGACCTACGCACGGCCGAGCGGCGGGCCTACCTCCTATGGGGTGGGCGACACCGAGATCGGCACGAAGATTCGCTTCGTCAACGAAGGCGATCGACTGCCGATGATGGGCCTCTACCCGATGCTCGAACTTCCCACTGGCGATGCGGGCCACCAGCTGGGAACGGGGCGTGTACACGGCTTCATTCCCCTTTGGATACAGAAGTCCTTCGGACCGTGGACTACCTATGGCGGGGGCGGCTTGTGGGTGAACCCAGGCGTCGGAAACCGCAACTACTGGTACGTGGGCTGGCAGGCCCAGCGCCGTATCTCGGGCTTCGCAACCGTCGGTGCCGAGGTCTTCTACATCACGCCCAACCAGATCGGTGGCAATGCGAATCTGGGGTTCAACGCAGGTCTGGTCCTCGATCTCAGCGGGCACCACCATCTGCTGTTCTCGGCCGGGCGAAGCATTGTGGGCGACAATCTTTTCCAAAGCTACGCGGCCTACCAGCTGACGCTGTGACAAGTTCGCCTCGCGGGCCCGAGTGTCGATTTTTCACCGGGTCCTAACACCCACCCGGCCCCTCACCCGCCAACGCGGACGTTGGCGGCCTCTCCCCGTGGGGGAAAGGCACGGAATGAGGTTGGCATCTGGTTTGCTCTGCAAGGCGCTGATGACTCCTTCACTCAAACGCGCATGGTTGGTTCTCACGGTCGCCACGTTGGTCGGGGTGGGTGCAACGGTTGTGGCTTCACGTCTCGAGCTGCGGACCTCGTTCGCCGAACTTCTGCCCAGCAGCGATCCTGCCGTGGCGACTTTGCGGGAAAACGCCAAGCGCATGCACGAGCTTGGACCCTTGATGGTCGCCATCAAGTCGCCGGATCGGGCGGCCAACCTGCGCTACGCCGCCGCGCTCACCCAGTATCTGCGCAGTCTGCCGCCGCAGGTATGCGCCCTGGCGGCCCACGAGATGGGCGAGGTGCGCGAGTTCATCAAGCGCAATGCCTGGCTCTACACGTCGCTTGACGATCTCATCGAGGGACGAGACAAACTGCGCTCCAAGATTCTCTCGCGCAAGAATCCACTAGCGCTCGATCTGGACGATGACGCCGAGCCGGCGTCCTTGACCGATGCGCTCAAACAGCGGCGTCATCCGAGCCCGCTGGAAGAGCGATTCCCCGACGGCACTTTCGCGCGCGACGATTTCGCCTGGGTCATTGCGCTGCCGTCGGATTCCGGCGGCGTATTTCAAGAGCGCGCGGGCGAACAGCTTGTCCAGGCCGTGCAGGCCTTTGTGAGCAGCCATCCGCCCCAAGGGTTTCATCGCGACATGCGTGTGACGCCCACGGGGCCGGTGATGATCGGCCTCGAGAATCGCCGCGCGGTAGAGCAAGACGTGGTCGTTGTCACCACGATCTGTGTACTGGTCATCGGCTTGTCCATTGCCCTGTTCTTCCGATCCATTTGGGCCATTCCGCTGGTGGTGGTTCCCGCGGCCCTGGGCACCGTGCTGGCTTTTGCCGCCGAGAAGCTCGTTGCCGGATACCTAAATTCGTCGACCGCTTTCCTGGGCTCGATCATTCTCGGCAATGGCATCAACCACGGCATCGTCTTTCTGGCTCGCTACCAGGAATTGTCGCGAGCATCGACCGCGTCCGTCGAGGCTCGTCTGCACCAGACCGTGAGCGGCATCTGGAAGAGCACTTTGGTCGCCGCTTTGGCAGCGGCCGTCGCCTATGCGTCGTTGGCGCTCACCAGTTTTCGCGGATTTTCCCACTTTGGCATGATGGGCGCGGTGGGAAGTCTCTGCTGCTGGCTGGCGGCTTTCACGGTTCTGCCCGCGCTACTGCGCCTCATGGACGCGAAGTTCCGGCAGCGCATGGCCGCCCCATTCAATCTTCGCTTTCTTGGCAACTTCATCAATCGCCGCTTCGCTCCTCTGGCTGTTGCCACCTTGCTCGTGACCCTGGTGGCTGCCGTTGGCTTTGGCCACTTCCTTCACGATCCGTTCGAGTACGATTTTCGCCGGCTGCGCGCCGACACCGGCGCCACCTCCGAACGGCAGGCTGCCGACGGCAACTTGCTCGGCACGTTTGGGCACTGGTACAGCCCGGTTCCGCTTCTGGCCGACAGAATCGAGCAGGTCCCGCTGATTCCGCCCGCCATTCGCCAACAGGACGTCAAAGACAGTCCGCGCATCGGTCACGTCGTGACCATCTACGACGTGCTGCCTGGGACTCACGAGGCACAACAAGAAAAGCTGAAGGTTCTGGCTGAAATTCGCGGTCTACTGCGCGACCCCGCCATGGCCTTGCTGTCCGAAGCGCAGCGGCATGAACTCGAGGCGCTGTATCCGCCCGAGAACTTGCGTGAACTGCGCGCCGAGGATCTGCCCGCTCTCGTTCGCTATCCCTTCACCGAGACCGACGGGACCATCGGACGCGTGGTGCTCGCCTACCACGATGAGCGCATCACCATGTGGGACGGCAAAGAACTTCTGCGCATTGCCGGTGTTCTGCAACACCTTCATCTGGCGGACGGCTCGACGCTCGACAGCTCGGGCCAGCCCATGGTTCTGGGCGCGATGCTCAGGTCCATTCTGAGAGATGGCCCCTTGGCCACGGGTCTTGCCTTTGCCGGATTGCTGGTCTTGGTTCTGCTGGTTGTGAGTCCGACGAAATCCGCCTTGCGAGTGGTCGCCTCCGTGGTGCTGGGCGTGGTGTGGATGATCGGCGCGGCCGGCCTTCTCGGCGTGCGCGTGACGTTCCTGAACTTCATCGCCATCCCGATCACCCTTGGCATCGGTGCCGAATACGCCCTGAACATGGTGGCCCGATTGGACCGAGAGAAACACATCGCCACCGCGGTAGCCACCACGGGCGCCGCGGTCGTTCTTTGTTCGTGGACGACGATCGTGGGCTACGGCTCCTTGCTGGCGGCGCGCAGCCAGGCCTTGCGGGGCTTTGGCGCCATGGCGATTCTTGGCGAGTTCTTCTGCCTCAGCGCCGCCGTGATCGTGCTACCAGTGTCGCTTCTGTGGTGGCGGCGCCGGGCGGTTGCTCAGAAGATTGGCGGCGTGCCGGCTGCCTCAAGGCCCGGTTACCAAGTCACCGCGTAGGACAACCGAATCAGTTGATGCGTCTCCAGCTCGGCTTGAAGCCGCCGGTGCCCTTCATCGGGGGCGCATCGTCCGCGATGATGTAGTCGGCGCGGCGGTTGCGTGGCTCGTCGGTTTGATCAGGGGTCTGCACCAGCAGCGCGGTTTCGCCGAACCCCTCGTACGCGATGGGGATGCGCACGCCGCGCTGGCGGAACCAGCGCGCCAGCGACTGCGCGCGCGCCAGCGATAGCTTGAGGTTGTAGCCCGCGTTGCCGACGGTATCGGTATGGCCGATCACGTACAGGGTGAGGTTCTTGTGCTCGCGCGCCTTGTCCTTCGACAGAACCTCTTGCACCTTCGCGAACGCCGCGTCGAGCTTGGGCACTTCCGAGGCGTCGATGTCGGACGAATCGGTGCGGAAATTGACCTCTTCGTGCGGGATGGGGACGAACCAGGCAGAGTACTCTTGGTCGATGTAGTGCTCATCTCGGTCGTACATCCTGAGCTGGATGGATCCGACCGGTTGCTCGCGCGCCTGATCCCATTTCACGGTCAGCGGCGCGCCCGCCGACCTGCCGGTGAAGTCCTCCTGGAGGTCGGCGATAATCGCGCCTTCCTCGGTCTTGACGGTGAGTTGAATCTTCCCCGGTGGCCGCGACATGCGGATCACCATCTGGTGTTCGTCCAGCGCGTGGGACTTGTCCACATCGACCTTGAACACAGAGCCGCGAGCGCTGCCCTGGCTGCCTCCCGAGCCCTTCTTCGCGCTCGCTGGCGAGGTGACGACGGCGGCGTACAAAGCGGCACTGACAACAATCAACAATCGCGCTTGCATGATAAACACCGATGGTTAGAGCCCAGCTCCAATGCGACGCATTCTGGCGTCTCGCCTACGCGAATGCAAGCCGTCGATTGCCGTCCTTGGCGGCGTCATCGCGGCTCAGACGCTTGGGCAAGGTAGACGACGTGGATGCGTCCGCCTTTTCCGCTCTTGTGGCGCTTGACGGTGAACCCGTTCTTCTTCAGCCGCTCTTCAAATGGCGGATCGGCTTCCTCGGACCAAACCGCGAAGATACCGTCGGGGCCAAGCGCAGATCGCGTTCGCTGGATGGCATCGCTCCCGTAGAGGGGATGCCAGTCGCGATTCACGGCACTGCGTGGCCCTTCATAGAGATCGAACAGAATGGCGTCGTAGCTACCGGGTCGGGATCGGGCAATGACGTGCGCCACGTCGTCCACAACCACTGCCACGCGCTCATCCACGATGGGTAAGCGGGCGAGGGGGCCGAGTGGACCGCGGTTCCAATCGACGACCTTCCGGTTGAGGTCGACCACGGTGACCATCGCCTTGGGTGGAAGCTGATCCAGGGCGGCACGCAAGGTGTAGCCCATGCCGAGGCCGCCCAGCAAGACGCGCGGCCGGCCCTTCTTGCCGAGAGCGCCACAGGCAACATCCGCCAGAACATCCTCGGAGCGATGATGCTCGCTGTTCATCAGCACGCGGCCGGCGATGGTCATCAGGAAGTCGCGCTCGCCCCGGCGTCGCAGTTCGAGGACGCCTTCCTTCGTGTTCACGCTGTCCAGGACTTGCCAAGGTCGCATGGGGGCGCCGTCATACCACCGGCAAGGGCAGGATGCACGGCGTGCGTACGTTCAAAGTTGGGCGTTTAGCCCCGATAGAAATCCTCAATCTGGGACAGTACGCGGTCGACGCGCTCGGGACCGATGGCGTGCCACAGAGGCAGTCGCAGCAGGCGCTGGCTCTCGCGGGTGGTGTAGCGGTCTTCGCCCACGAAACGTCCGAATCGGCGCCCCGCATCCGCGCTGTGGAGCGGGATATAGTGGAAAGTCGCGGCGGTGCCCCGCTCGGCCAGGAATGCGAGCAGTCGGTTGCGTTCGTCCGGGTTGGCCGTCTTCACATAGAAGAGATGCCCATTGTGCTCGCATTCCGGGGGCACGACCGGAAGTTCAAGGCGCTCGCGACCGACCAGCCCGCGCAAACCGTCACGGTAGCGTCGCCAGCTGGCGAGCCGATCCGCCAGGACCTCATCGCCGCCCTCCAGCTGACCCCAAAGAAACGCGGCGCAAAGTTCGCTGGGGGTGTAGGACGAGCCCAGATCCACCCAGGTGTACTTGTCGACCTGTCCGCGGATGAAGCGTCCGCGGTTGGTTCCCTTGTCACGGATGAATTCGGCGCGCTCGGTATAGCTGGCCTGGTTGACGAGCAGCGCGCCTCCCTCCCCGCAGTGCAGGTTCTTGGTCTCGTGAAAGCTGAAGCAGCCGAACGTTCCCAGGCTGCCCAGCGCCCGCCCCTTGTAGGTGCAGAGAATGGCGTGGGCAGCGTCCTCGATCAGCAAAAGCCCGTGCGCTGCCGCGATTTCGGCCAGCGCGTCCACGGCGCAGGCGATTCCGGCATAGTGCAAGGCGCAGATGGCCTTGGTCCGCGGCGTGATGGCCTGGGCCACCAGGCGCTCGTCCAAGTTCAGCGTGTCCGGCCGAATGTCCACGAAGCGCAGCGCGGCCCCGCGCAGGGCGAAGGCATTGGCCGTGGAAGTGAATGCGAACGATGGCAGGATGACCTCGTCCCCCGGCTCGATCCCGGCGAGCAACGCCGACATTTCCAGGGCGTGGGTACACGAGGTGGTCAGAAAGGCCTTGCTGCCGCCCAGCCGCTGCGTAAGCCAGGTCGTGCACCGATGGGCGTACTCTCCCTCTTGCAACGACTTTTCTCCTTCGAGCAAAGTGCGCACATGCGCGGGCTCGCGGCCAGTGCGGGTCGGTCGATTGAATGGGATCGCTGGCGGCATCGACTACCTCCCTACGAGACGCGCGGCGAGCTGTTGGACGTGGAAAATCGCCTTGCGTGTGAAATTCTTCTGGGAACTGGCGGGGCGAGCTACCTCGGCCGGATAGCCCAAGGATCGGGCGATGGTTTCCATGCGAGCATTGCCCGAGGCATGCAGCAGGCAAGGCCAGGTTTTCGTGGCACGGTTGAACACGCGACCTTCCGAAAATTCGATGTCGGCCAGGTTGGGCCTTCTCGTCAGGAAGTCCTTGAAGAGCAGGTTGTGGAAAAGGTCGCAACGCCAGTCGAGCGCCACCTCGGCGTCCCCGCGAATGTACATGCTGGTTAGGCGCTCTTGGTCCATAGTCTTGTCCGTCAACTTCTCCTGTTCCACCAGTCGATCGATGACCGAGCGCGCGCAGTCGGCGTTGGCCATCCAAGTCCCGGTGTTCAGGTGGTCGTAGCCAAATTCGGTGTGGGGTATGGCCTTGCCGCTTTTGTTGAACTCGGTGTTGTAGACAGCAGCCAGTCCGCGTCCCAGCTTGAGCGAGCCGCAGACGTACTTGCCGTGGTACGGGCGATAGCGTTCCTCCAGCTCGGCTGGGTTGGTCAGAAAAACCACGTCGAAGGGATCCACGGACAACACGATGGCATCGCCGGGCAAATCGTGGATGGCGCGCCGGATATCGGTAGTCTTGCGGCCGAACCCGATCCAGGGCTTTTCCCAGCCGAGAAGAGTGGGTTCGATGCCAAATCGCTGGCACGAGGCCATGAAGAGGTCGAAGTAGGCTTGTCTCCCGGTTGCATAGGCGAACACCGATAGCATGCCTGTTTCTGCCTCGAACTCCGGCCGTCGTCCAGTCGCTCCGCTCGCTCCCATCCACGGAAAGGGCGATGCGAGCGAGATAGGGTAGAGTGTCATGTTCCCTGTCTGTCTATGTCGACTTCGGGGAGTGCAACGGGTGACGACGCGAAGAGCGCACATGCGAAAGTACATAGCGGCTTGCCTGCTCGGCGGCATTCTCATTTGGGCGGTTTCTTTCAGCACGACCTCCGTCGATGTCACCGTCGATCGTGCCACGAAATACCAAACTATAGACGGATTCGGCTTTTTTGGTGCCATGGACGTTTGGTGGGGCAGCGCGGACAACGTCGTGAGTGACGCCTGGGTCGCCAAGGTTCTGGGCGATCTCGGCGTCAGCATGTGGCGCAACGAGTACTATCCCCCTGCGGACGGCATGGCGAACCAGGATGCCGATTGGACCAAGCAAAAGCCCTTGGTTCAAACGCTCAAGCGAATCGCGGATGCCAATCAGATTCCGCTGAAGGTGATTTTGAGCGTGTGGTCTCCGCCATCGGCCATGAAGTGCAGGGTTCCGAAGGAAGGCTCCTTCATGCCTATCGAAGGGACTGCTCCCCAGAGCACCAAGAACGGCAACAACCTATGCAAGAATTCGTGGGACGATTTCGCGAACTGGCTAGTCGCAGGCCTGCAACTCTACAAGGATATCGGCGTGGAGGTCTTCGGGCTCAGCTTCCAGAACGAACCGTATTTCTGGGAACCCTACAATTCGTGTTTCTACGCCCAGGCGTACTACGCCCAGACGCTGGCTTTCCTTGGACCCAAGATCAAAGCCGTGTTTCCACACGTCAAGCTCTTCGGTCCCGAAAACATGCTGCAGATGGAGGCCGGGGACCGCAAGGACTACCTCTACGTCGGTGAGATGAGGCGCAACAACGCGGCCGCGGCCGCGGCCTTGGACGTCATCGCCGTGCACGGCTATAGCGATGGCGTGATTCCCACGGCAAGGACGCAGATGTCCAGGCTGTGGAGCACGATGTCCTCTCACTTCGCCGAGCCGATGAACAAGCCTCTTTGGATGACCGAGACTTCCGGCTTTGTGGACACGTGGACGGCTGGCGCGGGGGGCAAAGGCGCCGGGAACTCGGGTGCGGCCGATCTGGCGTATTCGATGTATGCGGCGTTGTACTACGGGCGCGTGTCCGCCTGGGTGTGGTGGCAGGGCAGCGAGATCAACGGTTTCACAGACGCAAGTCTGATGGCCGGTACCCAGTCGCTCAGCAAGCGATACTACGTTTCCAAACAGTTTTTTCGTTTCATACGGCCCGGGGCAAGGATGGTCAAAGTGACGAGCTCCGACAGCAAAGTCCTGGCGGTGGCCTTCGAGCATGCTTCCATGGGTTCGTTCACCGCGATACTCATCAACGCATCCAGCAGCCGCAAGATCGTCAACCTTGCGGGCGTGAATGTGCCGAGCACGCTGACCATGTACACCACGTCCGCATCCGACAACTGCGCCAACAAGGGCACGGTGAATGCGGCATCCATTGCCCTGCTTCCGGGCACGGTGAATACCCTGGTGGCGGGCAACGTCTACGAGGGCGGAAGCTCGGCGATCGTCGGCGCGAAAAGAAGCAGTGGGGCGGGGGGGACTGGAGGCGCCGCCGGCCATGGTGGCAACAATGGAATCATGTGAACCGGATCGGACCGGTCGCCAAGGGCAAGCGCTTTTTCGCGAATTTCATCGCACCATGCCCCAGAAATCGGCTACGGTCTGCCATTCACCGCTGTTCGGTGCCAAACCCAAGGAGACACAATGGCTAAAGGTCCTCTTTCAAAATCCGCCCTGATTCAGATCCTCGTCGAAAAACACGCCACGAACCTCACTCGCAAGGACGTCAAGGGCATCCTCGAGGCCATGGCCAGCATCGGTCATGCCGAGCTGAAGAAGAACGGTCTCTTTGTTGTTCCCGGACTCGTGCGCATGATCGTAGTGAAGAAGCCCGCCACCAAGGCACGCAAGGGTATCAACCCCTTCACCGGCCTGGAGACAGTCTTCAAGGCCAAGCCTGCTCGCAAGGTGGTGAAGGGACGCCCCGTCAAGGCGGCCAAGGACGCTGTCGCGTAGCTGCCCCCTTCTTTCACCCGCCGAGATAGTGGAGGGTCGGTCTGTTGTTGGTGCGGGACGCACCATGACCGACCTCATCCACTCGTCGGTGCGGATCTAGGCCTTGGGCTTCTTCAGCGTCATCGCCAGCTTCACGGCCTCGGCTACGCCTTTGTCCTTTGCCACGGCCTTCACTCTGGCGCGATCGTCGCCCGTGAGGGCTCTCATGGCTCCCAGATACTTTCCTTGAAGCTTGCGCGCCCGCGCGACCTTGGGCGACGCCTTCTTCGCTTTCTTTGCCGGTGCCGGCTTTGCCGCTGCCACCACGGTGGTCTTGCCCTTTCGCTCCAGTCGGTACTTCTTGATCTTGGACTTGGCCACGTTCTTGTGGTTGCTGCAGACCATGCCGAAAACCGGCGCTGCCACGTTCTTGCAACCGGGTACTGGGCATAGCTGCTTGGGCCGGGATTTTTGAGCCGCCGCAGGCGCCGGAGCGGCCGCTGTCGGCTTCGACGGCCGTCCTGGGCCGCGCTTTGGCGGTGCGCCGAAGGCATCGGCAATCGCGGCCTGAATCCGCTGAGCTATGGACGCTTCCACGGCAGCCGTGATGCGAGAGGCGAAGGTTTCGACCATTTCAGTGATGTTTGGATCGGTTTGGGGCATCTTTTCTCCTGGGGTCTGTCTGTTGGCGCCTATCGTAATCTCAAGTGAAGATATGAGCAACAAGATCGAGGCAATTGATTTACGAGTACGTCGCCATGTGGCGTAGTGGCGGAAACCCATGCAAGAGCCCGAGCCAGTGGGTGGGCGAACGAATTGACTACCGTGTTGCCAAGGCCTTTTTCCCGACCGCCAATGTGAGATGCGTGCGCTAGCTCGCCCCTTCGCTTTCAAGCTTGTGGTGTTCTCTTTTCCCGAATCCTCATTCAGCGGTGTCACATAGCAGTTGGGTGGGCCGAGGTGATTGCGTCAGCATGCACGGTCTTCGCCAGGTGCGCTCCATCGAGAAGGTTAACGATGTCACACTCCCCGGACTGCTTCCGATTCCGTGTCGCCCTCACTCTAGGTGCCGGCCTCCTGCTCCTCGCCTGCCGGCCGGTCGACAACGGCGTGCCCGACGGTGGCGCCCTACCAGGTACAGCCGGTGGATACGGCGGCTCGGGCTCGGGCGGCGGCGGCGGCGAAAGCAGCGGCGGCACGCAAGGCAGCGGCGGATTGGGGAACGGATTGGCGGAAACCGGCGGAACCAGCAGCGTCGGTGCTGGTGGCAACCTCGCTAGCGGTGGAGGCGGTGGCAACGGCGGCAAATCTGGCGGCGGTCCTGACGCCGGCGCCGACGCTGCTGCCTCCGTCCCGAGCCCGCTGATTGTGAATCACATCATGACTTGCGACACCCCGCCCCTGGCCGTGCCCACCCAGCACATCGAGGCCGAATGTGCTTTTGGCCCGACCACGGGATCCTGCAAGGGCACCGCGGGCGGACAACAAGGCACCCAGACCGAGAACAACGGTACCGACGTCGGGTTCATCGAAGGTGGGGACGCACTCTGGTATTCGGCGATTGCGATGGACGGCGTCAACACCGTTACTCTTCACTACGCCAAGGGCGTGGATGGCGGCACCATTGAAGTCCGGCTGGACGGCACCACCGGCCAGTTGCTCGGGACGCTCACGCCCGTCTCCACCGGGAGCTGGGCCACATGGAAAGACACCACGGTTTCGCTCAGTGCCGCGACGGGTAGCCACACCCTCTACCTCGTCGCGGCCGGCTCCACGGCGGGCATCATCAACTTGGACTGGATCGAATTGTCTGCTTCGTCGGGATCGGCCGCTGCCGCGCCATTGTTCCATCTCAACCACTTGGGTTTCGACACCATGGGCCCCAAGCATGTGGTGGTCGAAGGAGCCGACGGCCTCGGCCGCTACTACATCGTGGGTTCCGATCACACGGCGGTTTGGTGCGGTTCGCTTAGCACCATCGCTTTCAGCGCTTGGGGCAGCAGCAATTCTTTCTATGCCGTCGACTTCACCGAGCTGACCCGGCCAGGAAGCTATCGCCTGCAAATTGGCAACGCAATCTCGGACCCATTTGAGATCAGCGACAGTCACCTCTTCGCTGCAACCTTCGCCAGCGTGCTCGGCTACTTCAAGTCCTCGCGGGCGGACGACGCCGATGTGTGGGCCGCTGACGCCAGCATCCCATTCTTTGGCAACAGCGCGCGGGCCGACGTGCGGGGTGGCTGGTACGATGCCTCGGGCGACATTTCGAAGTACCTCAGCCATCTGAGCTACGCCAACTTCATGAACCCGCAGCAGATCCCTCTCGTCGCGTGGGCGCTGGCCTGGGTCTACGATCAAGGCGGAACAGCGCTCGCGGCCAGCGGCTCGGCCCCGGCGTTGCAGGCCGAGGCACTGTGGGGCGCGGACTATCTGCTCCGAGTGCTCGATCCAACGGGCTATTTCTACATCAATGTTTTCGATGGCTGGTCGGGGAACGTCGGGGCCCGCCAGATCTGTGCTTTCGAAGGACAATACGGAGACATGACTGCAGACTTCCAGTCTGCGCTGCGCGAAGGCGGCGGCATGAGCATAGCGGCTTTGGCGCGCGCGGCTCGCTGGAAGGCCGACGGCGCCTTCACCAGCGCGCAGTACTTGGCCGGCGCCAAGAGCGCCTTCGATTACTTGAACACCAATGGCGTCAAGTACTGCGACGACGGCAAGGAAAACGTCATCGACGACTACACCGGACTGCTCGCGGCCAGCGAACTTTTCGCTACCACGGAAGACGCGACCTATCTTCAGGCGGCCCGCGCGCGTGCCACTTCGCTGATCGGACGGTTGGGCGCGGAAGGCTACTTCATCGCCGACGGTGCGTCTCGGCCCTTCTGGCACGCATCCGACGCTGGGTTGCCTACGGTGGCGCTTGCGCGCTATGTGCAGGTCGAAACCGATGCGAGCAATCGCACCCTAGCCAAGCAGGCGATTCAGAAACACCTCGACTACCTGCTGGGCGTGACGAGCGCGGTCGCCAATCCCTTCGGTTATGCCCGGCAACACATTGCCGCGGGGACGGTCAGCTTCTTCATCCCGCACGACAACGAGTCCGGCTATTGGTGGCAGGGCGAGAACGCGCGGCTCGCCTCGCTGGCCGCGGCGGCGCTGATGGGGGCGAAGGTCTTGGGAACGACAGGAACGCAAGACCTTGATCTGCTGCGCTTTGCGGGCAACCAGATCGACTGGATCCTTGGCAACAACCCCTACGACATTTGCTTCTTGAATGGATCCGGCAGAAACAATCCGCCGCCCTACTGTGCTTCCAAGCCACAGGCCGGAACGCTCGTCGGCGGGATCGCCAATGGCATTACTGGCAGCAATGCCGACGGCAGCGGCATCCAGTGGAATGGCGTGACACCCTATAGCACCTGCGGCGACGATTGGCGCTCGGTCGAGCAGTGGATCCCGCACTCCGCCTGGTTCATGGTTGCCACCGCCGCCCTGGCCCAGTGACGTCGCGCCAATCGCGGAGGCCGACGTTCCTCGCTCTACGGGAGGCCGCGGACGAGCGCAGCGCTCGCAGGTGGGATGTACACGGAAACGGTATTACCCGATGTCGTCTGAACATAGGGTGCATTGCGGCTCCACACGCCCGCCGGCGTGATCGTGGCGCCCGCAAGGGTCACGCCCGTGGCCGGTACCGTCAGTGAGCCGGTAGGCGTCCCCTGCAGATAGATTGCGCTCGCGCTGCTCACCGCGGCTCCGAGATCCACCGTGGCGTTGACCCCACTCGCGGCGTTCTTGTTGTTAAGCACCACGCCTGTGAATCCGTTCGCCTTGATGGCCCACGCGGTGAAATACTGGGCGGTCGTGGTGACGGTCGTGGCGACCATCGAGCCGGTGCCGGCTTGGGTGAAGAGGAGCATGCCGTAGTATTCCGGCTCTACCTCCACCACGACGCCATTGGTCTCCTTGATCGCCGAATAGTAGAAGGGCACGGTTCCATCCATTCCTGTTTCGCCGTTGTGGAAATTGACTCCGCTGCCGCCATTCTTGGCAATCGTGAACATGATATCGATCGCCCAGAGACCCGAAATAAGCGTATTGCTTACGCCCGACTGACCGTGACCGGAGAAGGTGTTCGTTTCCCCTACGCGGTAGGCATTTGGAGTCTTGTTGGTCTTGGCTGCAGTGTTCATCGTCGTGCAGAGGCTGACGAAGTTGGACGCTACGGTCTGGAGATTGGCTGCTGTCGCGCTCGTCGAACTGGATGAGGCAACGTAGTAGTGTTGCGTCAGAAGAGTCAACTTGGTGCCCCACTTCGCCGTCTCAGATGCCGCAAACGGAACACTGAACGATGAGTAGGATCCACCGGTGGAACCTGGGCCAGCCAACAAAGCGCCCGGCGCGGCGAGAATGGCGGTCGCGAACGATTCGTACTGCGTTGTTTGGGCGGACCAGCTTCCATATTTGTCGATCTCGTTGCCGATCTCGAATGAGTGGATGCTCGATGGGCACTTGCCCATGACATAGGCCGCCTCCGCTGCCGAGGCAGGCACGTTTCCCAGCTTGAAGTTGACGCCATAGATGATCTTGGTCCCCGTCGCGGCCAGAAAGCCGCAGAGTTGGTCGACGTGTCCAGTCAAGATGGTGTGCGTGAATGGCTGTCCCGAGGGCTGCGAAGGTGCCGTTCCCGTGCCACCCCAGCTGCAGACGTCGACATCGTTGGCCGCGAGCCGCATCATCGGAGAACCGAGGAGCTTGTAGAGCGCAATCATGCTGGCGTTGTTGCTGGTGAATGAGCCATTCGTGATGTGCGACTTTTCGTAGCTGAATCCGGCAAAATCGTCGCCGATCGTCCCCACAGTGCTGCTCGGGTTCACGGTCACCGTGGCTGTGGTCCCCGTGCCCGTGGGACCGCCCGTCACGGGTGTTGCCCATCCAGGCGTCGTTCCCGTAGAGCCGCCAGCCGCTGCGCCACCCGTGCCGCTCGTGGTTCCGCCCGCGGCGGTCGTTCCACCCGCGGGCGTGGTCCCGCCTGTGCGGGCCGTGGTCCCGCCCGAGCTAGCGGTGGTCCCGCCACCACCGGTCGTGTTTCCGCCCGCGGTAGTGGTTCCGCCCGCGGATGTGGATGTGTTTCCGCCCGATCGGGTCGTGTTTCCGCCTGTCCCGGTCGTGTTTCCACCCGAGCCCGTCGAGGTTCCGCCCGAACCGGCCGTGGTCCCGCCTGCGCTGGTCGTGGTCCCGCCTGAGTTGGTCGAGATCCCGCCCGAGCCGGCCGTGGTCCCGCCGCTGGCGCTGGAGGTGGTTCCACCTGCGCTGGCCGTGGTTCCGCCTGCGTTGGCCGTTGTCCCGCCCGAGGAAGTCGTGGTCCCGCCGCTGGCAACGGTCGTATTTCCGCCCGATCCGGTTGGCACCCCCTCATTGGTGCTGGCACCCGAGCCGTAGCACCCGGACATGAACACTGCGGCAATCAGTGCAGAACCTGCCGAGCGATGGAAAGTCGTCATCCCGCTATTCCTTTCAGTGTTGGCAAACATCAAACGTTGCCAAGCATCATAGGGTATCGCGCCCCGAGATCCTTCATCAAAGATCCAGTAGCTCCGTGAAGCCAGTTAGCTCAGGCAATCTGCGTATTTGGCCGGTGTGGTGAAGATGTCACTCAAATTCAGAAATCGACATGTGCCCGTGCAGCAGGGCGACATGAGACATGAGTGCGAATGTTCGCGCGTACTGGAGCCTCGTCGGCCAGCCACGCATGATTGGATTCAGGAGGGCGCGCTAGACAATTAGACCCCGGCGCGACGCCCCGGGTGGCCCCGAGGTGACCTAGCCTCGCCGCCCGCGCAGATGTCGGGCAAAATCCCGGAGAATCGTCCTACTACTGGACGCGCACGAGCGCTGCGCTCGCGGCTGGGACGTACACTGAAACGTTATTTCCCGAGACCGTCTGAATGTAGGGTGCATTGCGAGGCCAATCGCCGGCGACAGAAACCTTGGCACCAGCGAGGGTCACGCTCCCTGCAGCTGTCGTCAGGCTGCCCGTCCCCTGCAGATAGATCGCGCTCGCGCTACCTACCGCGGCTCCGAGGTTCACCGTGGCGCTGACAGCGCTCGAGGCGTTCCTGTTGTTGAGCACCACGCTGGTGAATCCGTTCGCCTTGATAGCCCAGGCAGTGAAGTCTTGGGCGCTCCCGGTGACGGTCGTGGAAACCATCGAGCCTGTGCCGGCTTGGGCGAAGAGAAGCATTCCGTAGTATTCCGGTTGTACCTGCACCACGACGCCATTCTGCTCCTTGATCGCCTCGTAGTAGAACGGAACCGTTCCATCCATGCCAGTCTCGCCGTTGTGGAAATTGATTCCGGTGCCGCCGCGCTTGGCGACCTCGAACATGTAGTCGATCGCCCACAGCCCCGAGATGAGTGTGTCGCTCAGGTCCTGCTGACCGTGACCGGAGCAGGTGTTGTTCTCCCCCATGCGCCAGCTCAGTGGGATCTTGTTCTTTGTAGCCGCACCCTGCATTGTCGTAAAGATGTCGGTGAGTTTGGTCGTTGTTATCTGGAGGTTGGCCACGGAGCATCCCGACGTATTGGCTCCGGCAACGTACGAGTGCTGTGTCAGAAGGGTGAGCTTGCTTCCCCACTTCGCGGCCTCGGAGTCGGCAAATGGAGCGCTGAACGATGTGGCAGATGAACTGGTGGCGCCCGGGCCAGCCAACAGAGCGCCCTGCGTGGCGAGGATAGCGGTCGCGAACGACTCGTACTGCGCTTGTTGAGCGGCCCAGGTCCCAAATTTGTCCGGCTCGTTTCCGATCTCGAATGCGACGACGCTCGACGGGCACTTGCCCATGACATAGGCCGCTTCCGCCGCGGAGGCTGTCACGTTGCCCAACCTGAAATTGACGCCATAGATGACCTTGGTTCCCGTCGCGGCCAGAAAGCCGCAGAGCTGGTCCACTCCGCCGGTCGTGATCTTGGTGTTGAATGGCTGCCCATTGGGCTGGGCCGGTGCCGTTCCCGTTCCAGCCCAGCTGCAAACCTCGACGTCGTTGGCCCCAACCCGCATCATTGGAGAACCAAGGAGCTTGTAGAGCGCGATCATGTTCGTATTGTTGGCGGTGAGCGAGCCATTCATGACGTGCGTCTTCTCGTAGCTGAACCCGGTATAATCGGCACCGATCGTCCCTACAGTGGTGTTGGGGTTCACCGTCACCGTCGCCGTGGTTCCGGTGCCCGATGGTCCGCCAGTCACGGGCACTGCCCAGCCGGGTGTGGTGCTTGTGTTCCCGCCAGCGGCTGTGCCGCCCGAGCCGGTCGTGGTCCCGCCAGCGGGCGTCGTGCCCCCAGTACGGGTCGTGTTTCCGCCCGAGCCGGTCGTGGTCCCGCCGGCACTGGGTGTGTTTCCGCCCGCATTGGTCGTGGCCCCGCCCGAGCCCGTTGTGTTTCCGCCGGCGCTGGTCGTGCTTCCGCCTGCGTTGGTCGTGGTCCCGCCTGAGCCGCTCGTGGTTCCGCCCGAGCGGGTCGTCGTTCCGCCGGCGCTGGTCGTGCTTCCGCCTGCGTTGGTCGTGGTCCCGCCGACGCTGGTCGTGGTCCCGCCGGCGCTGGTCGTGGTTCCACCCGAGCTGGTCGTGGTCCCGCCTGCGCTGGTCATGGTCCCACCCGCGCTGGTTGTGGTCCCACCCGCGCTGGTTGTGGTCCCGCCTGTGCCGGTCGTGGTCCCGCCTGTGCCGGTCGTGGCACCTGAGCCATTGCACCCGGATACTAGCGCTGCGGTCAACAGCACAGAACCTGCGAAGCTACAGAGAAGGACCGTCGACAAAGGACTTCTGCTGATCATGGATGTCTCCTTGGCATCCATAAAGGGGCACCAGTTGGAGGAAACGGGTCACCGCGGCGACCCATCAAACCTTGGATTCTCTATAATCCCGTGCGGCAGCGGCAAAGTCGTGGAAACCTCGTTCAGCAGACGTCGCGGTGGCGCGAAGTACATCGCGGAAACTCTCGCGTGGGGCCGTGCGCACGAGCGGCTTGGAGACGTCTAGCTCCAGCAGTGGCGGGGCCTACCGGTCGGGTCGCGATTTCCGACGGTTGCGGCGAGCGCCGAGTGCCAGCAGCACGCCGAGGGCGAGAGCCAAGGTGTTTGATAGGCCGCTGGGACGACTTGCCAGCCGGCAGGAGCACCCACCTTTGCCTGTGGTTCCGGTTGCTGTGTTTGCACTCGCGCTGCCGCCCGAGGCATTGCTGCCACCCGAGGCATTACTGCCGCCCGAAGCGGTGTTGCCACCCGAAGCGGTGTTGCCACCCGAGGCGGTGTTGCCACCCGAGGCATTGCTGCCGCCCGAGGCATTGCTGCCACCCAAGCCAGTATTCCCTCCCGAGCGGGCAATGCCACCCGAGCCATTGTTGCCGCCAGAGACGGCAATGCCACCCGAGGCGCTGTTGCCGCCCGAGCCAGTGCGGCCACCCGAGGCGCTGTTGCCGCCCGAGCTGGTGATTCCGCCCAAGCCGGTGCTGCCGCCCAAGCCGGTGCTGCCGCCCGAGCCAATGATGGCCCCCCCGGTCGCGACCACGCTCGAATCCTTGGGTAGGGTCACGGCGCTATCCATCTTGACAACTACGCCACCATCCAAGACGGGAGTCCCGGCGGGCAAAGCAGGTGCATCGGTGCGGAATGGCGACGCAGGCAGCGCAGGCGTGCCTTGGTTGTAGAGGCTGGCCGTGGGATTGCCAGCCCAGCAATAGCGCGCGTTCTTCGGCGCCGTGACCGAGGGGGCGGAGACGAGGATGCTTGCATCTGGTTGGATGACAGCCGTCGCGGTCACGTAGTTGCCGTCGGTGCCTGCGATCTCGAACCCTGTCCCGGTGCCTCCCGTGAATGCCAAACCGATTTCCACATGGGTGAAGTAGAGGTGTATGGAGCTGCCTTCGATCGCCATGTGATCGTAGATTGGGCTGTAATAGGCGAAGTCGGTCTGCCTGTAGGTGAGCCCGCGTGCTGCCATGCCCAGGCGCAAGCCTTGATCCGACTTGTCCGAGGGATGCACATAGTTGGGGTCGCCGATGTCGATGTTGACCGATATGCCGGCATTGGGAAGAATTTGGGACGCCTGTAGCTGCGCCTCGCGCAGTACGGGCCAGCCTGAACTGGAGATGCTGTAGTTGGGCAGTTGAGTGATGAGGAAGGTGAAGTCCTGTCCCCAGGCCTGGCGCCAAGAGGAGATGAGTCCGACCTGAATATCCCGGTAGGTGTTTCCGCTCCAAGTCACGGACTCACCCTGGTACCAGACGACTCCTCGGATGGCGTAGGGGATCAAGGGAGCAATACCGCCATTGTAGCAAATGGTTGGATTGTGCATGGCGGAAAGCTAGCACGGGTCGCCGGCGGCAGTCATGGGGGGATGGGAACCTTCTAGTTTCCATTGTCGTACGTCGTGCCGATTTGTAGCACCCGGAACTTCTTCAGCGGTATGGGTTGCGCGCTTCCGTTGTCGAGAACGCCTCCGTTGAAATACGCCTGGGCCGCTGCCGAGGCCTCGCCGTAGAGCGAGGTCGCGCCCGAGTAGTCGCCCACGAACGCCCCGTATTTCTGTAGAGCGCGCGCAATCATGATGCCTGCCGGAGTCAAGCCAAGCGTTGTGATGTCGAGCGCCGGATCCAGCTGGATCTGTCCACCGCAAGGAATGCCGCGCGTGGAAAGGGCTTCCGACGTCGTGCCCTGAGCCGAGCTGGCGGGTGCCGTGTAGTAGCGCGACTTGATGTGCGAGTAGGCGACGACGAGCGCATGTTCAATAGCACCACAACGAAGATCGTCCGCGGTAATAAGCCCGTTAATAAGGCCGAATCCGCAGGCACGGGGACCGTGGCCAGCCCACCAAGGGGTATTGCGCTCCGGTGGTCGTACGCCGGTCCCGGAAAGATCCAGGGTGGCTGCCAAGCCCGCGGTCCAGCCCGATGCTCCGGGAGCCGCATCCCAAAATCCCCATTCCTTGGCCAACACACGATCGACGATGGCCAGGTGTCTGTCGGTGCCGGCCGCCGCCGTGGCTCCGACGGGAATGGGGGCTGGTCCCGTGCCCGGTACAATCGAGTCGCTCGTGGCTCCGGTTCGAAAACCGGTTCCACCGAAGTCGGCTTGGACCGTGACCATGGCAGTGGTCGTGGAGTCCACCCAATAGATCGGAACACTGTAGTCCTCGATGTTGATCCAAAACTCTGTTTGCCCCGCAATCGTCGAAAAGTCGGAAATCAGCGTGGCGGAATTGGGATCCACGACCGCGCTGGCCGCGATCGGTGAGTTCCAGGGGCTCTGGTCGTTAAACGGGCGCCAACAGGATAAGCCGCCACCCGCTCCGTTTCCACCCACTCCATTGCCTCCCGTCCCCGTGGCGCCACCAGCAGGCCGGCTGCCGCCGGCAGAAGGAGAGCCGCCGGTCTCCGCGCCTCCCCCAAAGCCTGTTTCACCCCCTGATGACTGCGCACCGCCCGTGGTCGAAGTCGATGTTCCACCGCTGTTGCCGCACCCGCTCACTACTACAAAGACCGCCAGACAATAGAAGACAAACCCGGCGGAAGAGGCGTAACCGCGATTCAGCATCGCTGTGATCCAGATTGATGACTGCCTGTTGATCTTCATAGATCTAGTCTAACCTGTCGGTAGACTATTGTCGTTCGGGTCGCTACCATGCCCCTCATCTTGGGTTGTGAAGCAGATGAGCCGAGCACGGAGGCAAGGCCACTGCGTTACGTGGACTTGGACCATGGGTTCGGCTATAGGGGGTGACACATGCAACGAGATCGACTTGCACGGTGTTGGGTAGTTCTCGCGCCATTCTTGTGCGCCGTCGGCGTCGGGACTTTGTTCCCTGCCTGCCACTCTTCAGGTTTGAAGGTCAAAGACGCCACAGCGCCAGCAGGAGGCACGCTCGCCGATGCTGGAATGGGCGGAACCAGCGGGGCGGGAATCGGCGGCGCACTGGCCGGCGGGAGGATTGAAGCCGGGGGCACTCCTGGCACGGGCGGCTTCAATGGCGTCGCCAGTTCTGGCGGCGCTACTGGCGCAGTTGGCGTGACAACCAGCGGTGGAATCGCTGGGTCCGCTGGTATGGCCGTGACGGGTGGTGTGGCAAGCGAAGGTGGACTCGCCAAAACGGGCGGAGTGGCGAACGAAGGCGGACTCGCCAAAACGGGCGGAGTGGCGAACGAAGGTGGACTCGCCAAGACGGGCGGAGTGGCGAATGAAGGCGGCGTGGTCAGTTCCGGCGGCGTCACGGGCGCGGGAGGAGTGACGACTACTGGAGGCCTCGCCAGTTCTGGCGGCGTTATCCGTTCTGGTGGCGTGGTCACGGACCCATTGGGACACTTCCACATGGAGAACGTCGATCGCGGCGTGGTGGCGGTGAAAGTCGACGGCGGCGTCTACGTCGGCTGGCGCATGCTTGGCTACGAGTACCCCACCGCGGCCAGCGATGTTGCCTACAACCTGTACCGCGGCGGCGCCAAGGTGGCGACTGTGAGCGACAGCACAAACTACTTGGACGCGTCGGGCACCGGCAGCGCGAGCTACACCGTGACCGCCGTGATCAAAGGCTCTGAGGGGCCGCAGTCCCCGGCGGCTACACCCTGGGCGCAGAACTATTTGAGCATCCCGGTTGCGCCACCTCCCCAGGACGAATACGGAATCTCGTTCAGCGCGAACGATGGCAGCCCAGGAGATCTCGATGGCGATGGCCAGTACGACATCGTGCTCAAGTGGGACCCAATTGCACCTTTGACTGATTCCGCGATGCCGATGAGGTCGCATGTCTTCTTGGACGGGTACACCCTGGCTGGCAAACAACTCTGGCGCATCGACCTGGGACCGAATATTCCCGCCTCGCCGCACTTCACGCAGTTCTCGGTGTACGACTTCGACGGCGACGGCAAAGCGGAGGTGGCGTGCAAGACCGCGCCGGGAACCAAGGACGGAACTGGCGCCTATCTTGGCACTGGCCCCGCTGCTAGTGACGATGACAGTGTTGAGTACATGAACAGCGCCGGCTCGGTTCTAACCGGGCCGGAGTACCTGACCGTGTTCGATGGGGCGACGGGAAAAGAATTGGCCACGGTGGACTATCCCGTACCCCGCGGCACTGTTTGCAGCTGGGGCGACTGCCTGGGCAACCGGCTCGATCGCTACAACGGTGGCATGGCCTTCGTCAGTGACTTGGGCACCGGCAAGACCGCGACCGGGCGGCCGAGCATCATCCAGCAACGAGGGTACTACACCCGTCTGACGGTATTTGCGTACAATTGGCGGGATGGTCAGTTGACCAAGACCTGGCTTTTCGACAGCAACACCCCAGGGAACACCGCGGCCGCTGGCCAGGGCTGCCACTCGGCCACGGCGGGGGACACCGACAACGACGGCGCGCAGGAGATCATCACGGGCGCCCTCACCATCGCCAGCGACGGAACCTTCCAATGCACGACAGGACTTGGCCATGGCGATGCCATGCACGTCGGCGAGCTGGTCGTCGGCACGGGGCTGTCGGTATTTCAGGTCCACGAGGCGCTCGGGGGGCACGATTGCCACGACGCCGCCACCTGCAAGCTCTACTTCAACGTCACGGGCGGTTTGGACAACGGTCGTGGCGTCGCCGACTACGTCAGTCCGGACGACACCACGGCTGCAACTTGTTCGAGTGGCGTGGGTAATGTCAATTGTGGCACCGGAGAGGCCGCGAGCCATTCGGCTGGGAACAACTTCCTCATCTACTGGGATGCCGACGAATTGCGTGAGCTTCTCGATGGTCCGACCATCACCAAGTCCGGTGGCGGAACCGTGCTGAACGCCACCGGCTGCTCGGGCAACAACGGTACCAAGAACACCCCAACGCTCACCGCGGATCTGCTCGGCGATTGGCGCGAGGAACTGGTGCTTCGCGAAACGACCAACACAGCCCTGCGCGTGTACACGACGACCAATGTGACCAAGCGCCGAATCTACACCCTCATGCACGATCCAACCTACCGGGCGCAGGTGGCGTTCGAGCAGTCAGGCTACAACCAGCCTCCCCACGTGGGATTCCACATTGGCGCCGGCATGGCCGACCCACCCGAACCGAGCATCACTGTCAGGTAGGGGGCAGCCAACACGCGGCGCTAGCGTAGGAGGATCTCCGCCGAAGCGGCGGGAACCGAGAGGCTGGAAACCGTTGTCGTGGTGGTGCTGCCTGAGGTTGTGCCGGTGTTCGAAACTGCCCCGCCACCCGACGGAACTACCCGCCTGAGCGGAGACGCGAACGATACCGACACCGCCGCGGCCGAGGGGTTCACCAGCACGACCCCATTGGCGAAGTCTCGACGGTAGATGCCGCCCGAAAGCAGTTCATCGGCGTTGTTCGCGGCGCTGGTCTGCGCCGCGCCGAGGTCGAGATCCCACTCTGGGTACCATTCGAGCGGACTCGCCGCGAAGTAGTCGAGGTAGGTTCGGCTGCCTTTCACCAGCAGATAGTTGGCCAGCAGGTAGCGCCGCTTGGCGAGGTCGCTGTTGCTGGCAAGGTAGTTCTGCAAGATGACGATCTTGTTCGCGGCCACCAGTTTGATGAGCTCGGTCGTCGATGCTTTCCAGTCCGCGGGCGCAAACGTAGGATCCGCGAAACCCTCGACGAACGCACCGGCAGTAAGCCCATAGTTGGTCGTGTCCCACGTCGTCGTGAATGCGGACGTATTGGGGATGAGCGGAATGCCGGCGCTGCCGAGGCTGCTGTCGAGAGCGGCGATCCAGGCTTCCCATGCCTGGCAGTAGGTCTTGCCACCGAGTTCGCTGAAGGTAGCGTTGCACGCCGCGGTCCCGGCAAGGCGGGGATCGCCAGTCGTGCCCGCACACTCGCCTTGCAAAAGGGCCGGCGACGCCGAGTCGAGAAACACGCCATCGTAGTCACCCGCGGCGACCTGCTGCGCGAGCGACTGCGCCCAGTAGGCCTGGAATCCCGGATCGGACACATTCATGAGCAACTTGCCGTCGCTCGAACTCGCCACCCGGTTGGCCGTGGTCGCGCCCGCGGCGGTATGCCAAAACCAGCTCTCGTGCGCGGTCACCGTGGAAAAGTCGTTGGACCAGTTGTTGCCGTCGAGAATGAGACTCGTGGTCGGCGCCGACTGCCACATCGCCAGGTGGTAGTGCAGTACCAGAAAATCGGGTTTGAGAGCGCGCAGCGGGCGTGACAACGCGAGCGTGAGTTTCTGCGTACCGACGAAGTGCGAGACCACGAACTGTTGTTGCTCTGCCGACAGGTTGGGCAATTGATCGGCGAGGATCGCGATCTTCAGGCTGGTGTCTGGAAATGGCCGCTTGGTTCCACCGGTCTCGACCGGTGGAGTCGCGTCGGCCACACTTGCATCGAAGGCGGCATCGCTGACGGTGGTGTCCGGCCCTGTCGCGATCCGATCCACCGCGCCATCCGCAGGCGAGGGTGCAGCACTTCCTTTGCTGCCTCCGCAGGCAACCGCGAGGCACGCCAAGAGTAGCAACGCGTTCTTCACGATGCACTCGATGGTTACGAAGTTAGAGCGTCTTTCGGTCATCTTGGCTAGGCTACTCCAACCGAGGCCGAAGGTGTAGGACGTGGCTACTTTTCGGTGTCGTCCGGATCGCAGCGCCGGCGTGATTTGCGGGCCTGTTTGCGGGGCACTACGCCCCATGGGGCACGATTCCCTGCCTCGACAAGCTGCGCTGGCCAAGGATCTTCGACGGGCACCGCGGGCATGACTGTTGCAGCTCGATGTCCCCATGGATGGGTTCGAGCCGTACTCAAAATTTGCGGCGCGCATGCGGGCGAGTGGGCTGCTTTCCGACCCGTGGGTGGATGGAAAGCCACGATTTCGCCAGCAGCCCATCCTGCTTAGCCAATCGGATCTGGCCGCGCTTTGCGAAGCGGCCGAGGGAGTCGTGGCGGTCCTGCACGAGCTGGCGATGATGTGTGCGGACGAGCCTCGGTTGGTCGAGCATTGGTTCGGGCTCACGCGCGCGCAGCAATTGATGTGGGCGGCGTCCGCCCCGGCGTGGCATGGCATCGCACGCGCGGACGTGTTCATGACGGCAAGCGGGCCCGTGGTTTGCGAGGTGAATTGCGACACGCCCAGCGGCGTGGCGGAAGCGGTGGCGCTGGGAACCATCGAACCCAGGGCACAGTCCGGTCATGTCGATTCCACCGTGCCCAGCGTGCGACTTGAGGACCGTCTTTGCGAGCTGGTCGAGTCCGCCGCCCCGCCGGAAGCCAGCGGACGCATCGTCGGCATCGTCTATCCCACGGAGCTTTCCGAGGATCTGTCCATGTTGTCTCTTTATCGGCGTTGGCTCGAACGGCGCGGCTGGCGTGTGGTGCTTGGCTCTCCGTTCAATCTCCGCGCGACCTGCGATGGCGGCGTTGCGATGTTCGGCGCTCCTTGCGATGTGCTGCTCCGCCACTACAAGACCGATTGGTGGGGAGAACGCCAGCCTGTGTGGCGGGACGAGTGCGCGTATTCCGATCCCGAGCCATTGACCGAGCCTCTGGCCGCGGTTCTGGGGGCCATGCTGCGCGGCCGAGTGGGAGTGGTCAACCCGTTCGGTGCCGTGCTCGCGCAGAACAAGCGAACCTTTGCCTTCATGTGGGAGGATATCGAACGGTTTCCACCTTGGTCCCAACACATCATCCGGAAATTCGTGCCCCGATCGCTGCGCATGGAGGATCTCGCGGCCGAGACCTTGCTTGCCGAGCGCACGCATTGGGTGCTCAAGTCGGATTTTGGCTGCGAAGGGGACGAGGTCGTCGTGGGCGCTGAAGTCGACGAGGGTTTGTGGTCGACGGCCGTGCGCCAGGCCGTGCCGGGGCGATGGATCGCGCAGGAGAGGTTTTGCCCCTGCCGCGACGACCACGGTGCCGCGGTCAACTATGGCGTGTATCTGATTGGGGGAAAGTCGTCGGGCCTCTTCTGTCGCATCCAGACCACAGCGACGGATCGGCGGGCGATCTCGGCGCCGGTCCGAATTGTCTGCGACCCCGGCTCGACGGGTTCGATAAGCCAAGTAGCATGCGGCAGGCCTTTCCCCGAGGTTTCACACTTTGTGGGGTGCACATGAGTCACAACGACAACGGTCACACGCGGGGCAGCGACAGGGACTCGAATTCTCTTGAGCGAGCGGAGACTCACGTTCCGTGGTGGACCGAGGCCAAGGCTCGCGCGTTCGATCCACTCTATCGCCTGGAACTTTTGCGGCGTTTTTCGTTCCTTGGCCTTGGGATTGGAACCGTCGGTTGCGCAGAAACCATGTGGCTGGCCAGTGCGCACGGCGATCCCAACCCCGCATTGGCCGAGCAGCGCGACGACGGGGCCGCCGGCCGAGATAGCCTGAGCTCGTGGTATTTCCCTGGAGCTGTCACGACGGACGCGCGCGGATCTGCGCGCTGGCTGGCGATGCTGCCGCACCTCGAATCGCACCTCGCACCCGTTCAAGAAGCGCTTTGGCCCTTTTACCGACCAACCCTGTTTCAGACGCTGGCGCCTGGGCAAGACACCGAACTGCGCAGCGCGATCACGCCCATCTACACGCCCGACATGTGCCGTGCCTTTGCACGCGGGCACGGCCTGCTCTCGATTCTCGCGCGCAAGGGGCCGCCTTTGGACACGGCGGTGATCATCGATGCCCCAGGTCCCGAGGCGGTTGCCGCCGGGACCGCCTTGGCCAAAGAGTTCGATCCCGTCTTCATGTTCGACAACTGGCCGCACAAGCGCGGCGTCGTGCCGTCGCACCTCACGCTGGCTGCCGCGGTCTTTTTCGCGCCCATGCTCGACGATCTCAAAGCCGCGCCGTCGGCGCATCGACCGCCCGTCTTTATCCTCGATAGCAATCGACTGGCGCCCTATCTTGAAGCCGCCGACGACTTCGACAATCGATACACGATCGAAATGCCCGATACGCAAGCGTTTAGGGAGTTGGGAATCAGACACTTGCTCTATGTCACAGGCCACGTGCGACCGACCGAGCTCGACGATCTCAACGCCGATTTTGTCGCGCTTGCCGGCGATGGAATCGATATCAAGCTGCTTGCGCTCGACGATTTCTGGCGCGCCAGTGGCGAACAAACGTGCGACGCCGAAAGCGAAGAGCCCTATCAGTTTGGCGGCGACGAGGAAACGGATCGAGAGTTTTGGAACTGGTACGGCCCGGATTCGTTTTCATTTTCCCTACCCGTCTGGGTCGGATCCCGGGCCCACTACCATCCGACGCATCGGCCTTCATTCGTTGGCCGGCCCAGGCCCGCGCCGGGGGGGCAGGCTTGGCCGGGTCACGGTCCCGGCACCGCGCATCCGCCCTGGGATCCCTTGCGGCCGGCCGGGCCCATGGTGCCCCACTTTGGTGGCGGCGGTCGCAGCGGATCCTTTGGACGCTGGCACTCGTCCTTCACCTCGTAGATTCTCGGCTGGCGAGATAAGCTTGAGCCATCGTGCGCCTGACGCTCAAACTCGCCCTTTCCCTTTTTCCAGGGATCTTGGTCGTCCTCGCCGCCTCGGCCTATCTGGAGATGCGCAGAGACGTCGCGACCTTCGACATCGACTCTCGCCAAGACGACATGATGATCGGCAAGGTGGTCACCTCGGCCATCAATCGGATATGGAATCTCGGCGGACACGACCAGGCCGTGGCTTTCGCCGCGGATGCGTCGGTCAACGGACGCTCCGGTCACGGATTTCGCTGGTTGGAAGGAAGCGCGCTGTCGGATCTGCCGCCCGGCTCGATGGCGACATTGGCCCAAGGGGACGAGGTGTGGAGCGAGCGCAGGGAGCCATCGCCGGGGACGTTGTTCGTCTACGCGCCTCTCCTTCGAGCCGGCGCGCTGGCGGGCGTGATCGAGATTTCCGAGCCGCTCACCAACGAGCGCAGGTACGCCGAGCGCATCGGGCTGAGCACGGTGGTGACCACCCTCTCGCTCGCGGCAGTCGGGTTGCTGATGACCACCGTGCTCGGGGCCTGGCTCGTGGGGCGGCCGATCAAGGCTCTCATCAGCAAGGCCCGCCGAGTCGGCGCCGGCGATTTTTCGGGCCGGCTCGATCTCCGTCACGCCGGCGAAATCGGCGAGCTCGCCACGGAAATGAATCTGATGAGCGAGCGGCTGGCCGAGGCTGGAATGCAGGTCGCGGCGGCAACCGCGGCGCAGATTGCCGCTATCGAACAGGTCCGGCATGCGGATCGCCTGAGCACGGTGGGAAAGCTGGCCTCCGGCATCGCCCACGAGCTGGGGACGCCGCTGAATGTCGTTTCAGGGCGCGCCCAGCTTATCCAGGAGTCCGTTCCAGCCGGCAGTGGCGACAAGATTGGCGCGGCCGAGCTTCTGGAGGTTGCCGACCATGCGCGCATCATCGTCGAGCAGTCGCGGCGGATGAGCGCCATCATTCGCCAGCTTCTCGATTTCGCCCGCCGTCGCGGCGTTCAGAAAGCGGCGTATGATTTGCGCCAGCTCGTGGCCCAAACCGTATCCATGCTACAGAACCTCGCCGGAAAGCGGCGCGTTGCCTTGGTCGTCGAGCAGGCGAGCGCTCCCGCGTTCGCGCAAGTCGATGCTTCCCAGATGCAACAGGTACTGACCAACGTCGTGGTCAACGCGATTCAGTCCATGCCGACGGGGGGCACGGTCACCCTCTCGCTGCGGCCATCGAGCGCGCAAGCGCCGCTGGGCGCGGAAAGCGCGGCCGGAGAGCGCTGGGAAATCGCCGTGAAGGACGAGGGCGAGGGCATCGCCCCCGACGTGCTTCCTCGTGTCTTCGAGCCATTCTTCACGACGAAAGCCGTGGGCGAGGCGACGGGGCTTGGACTTTCGGTTGCCTACGGAATCGTGCAGGAACACGGCGGCTTCATCACCGCGGAAAGCGAGCCCGGCAAGGGCAGTCGATTCGCCATTCACTTGCCAAGAGGCGAATCGTGAGCGCGCGTATCTTGGTGGTCGACGATGACCGGAGCATGTGCGAACTGCTGCAAGCAGGACTTGCACGGCGCGGGTTCGAGGTGATCTGGCGAACGAGCGCCGTCGAGGCCCTGGCGGCCATGTCGGAGGGCGACTTCGACGTGATCGTGACCGACCTGAACATGCCTGGCACAAACGGACTCGAACTGTGCGAACGGGTCACGGCCAACCGGCCCGACGTACCGGTCGTCGTCATCACCGCGTTCGGGAGCCTGGACACGGCCGTTGCTGCCATTCGTGCCGGCGCCTACGACTTCATCACCAAACCGTTCGAAATGGATGTGCTTCGACTGACCCTCGACAGAGCCGTTCAGCACCACCGGCTGCGCGACGAGGTGAAGCGACTGCGCAAGGCCGTCACCGAGTCGCAAGGTTTTGGCGAGCTTTTGGGCCGCAGCCCAGCCATGCGGCGGGTCCTCGACTTGGTCGATCGCGCCTCGGAATCGGACGCTACAGTGCTTGTCACAGGCGAAAGCGGCACGGGGAAAGAATTGATTGCGCGTGCCTTGCATCAGCACAGCCGGCGCAGGGAAGGTCCCTTCCTGGCCGTGAGCTGCGCCGCCATGCCCGAGGCGTTGCTCGAAAGCGAGCTCTTCGGCCACGCGCGCGGGGCGTTCACGGATGCCAAGACTCCGCGTACGGGGCTGCTGCTGCAGGCCAGCGGCGGAACCCTGCTGCTCGACGAAATCGGCGACATGCCGATCGGCTTGCAGCCCAAGTTGTTGCGTGCCATCGAGGACCGTCGCATTCGTCCTCTCGGTGAGAATGCCGAGCGGCCCTTCGATGTGCGCCTGGTGTGTGCCACCAATCGCGACTTGGAAGCCGACATTGAGGAGAAACGGTTTCGCGCCGACCTTTTCTATCGCATCAACGTCATTCACGTCGAGCTTCCGCCCCTGCGCGCGCGCGAGGGCGACGTGTTGCCCCTGGCGCAGCACTTCGTGCGGCACTTTGGCCAGGCCGCAGGAAAACAGATTGCCGGTGTTTCAACCGCCGCAGCGGAGCGGCTGCTGGCTTACGCATGGCCGGGCAACGTGCGCGAGTTGCGCAACTGCATGGAAAGAGCGGTGGCGCTCACGCGTTTCGAGGAAATCGCAGCCGAGGACTTGCCAGAAAAGATTCAAACCTATCGCCGGTCGCGGCTGGTGGTCGACCTGGACGACACCGCCCACCTGGCGACCCTGGAGGAAGTCGAGCGGCGATACATTCTGCGCGTGCTGGAGGCGGCGGGAGGCCACCGGTCGAAGGCAGCGCAGATCTTGGGTCTCGATCGCAAAACCCTCTACCGCAAGCTGGAACGCTGGGGCATTGAGGAGTAAGAGCAACCGAATAGTTGGATCTGAGGAGATGGAAAAATTGTCAAAGAAGGCAGCTATTCTAGGTGGGATCGTGGTGGTCGGTGTCGTCATTGGCGTCGTTGTTCTGTCGGGCGGAAAGCAGCCAGCAGCGCCTTCCGCCCTGCCTCCGCTGCCGTCTCTACCTGTCGAACCGGTTCGCCCGGCGGCTCATCCGGCCGATGCCTCGCCACCGCCCGTGCGGCTTGCGCGGGCTGAACAACCAGGCAGACCGCAGGACAAAACCATCACCAAGGACGAGGCCTCTCTGATGGCGAAGCTGCGCGACCTGGGGACGAGCGATCTGGAACTGTCCCTCAAACTGGCCCGAGAAGGCAATGCACGCTACCCCGATAGCTCCGATGCGGTCGAGCGCACGTGGTTTGTCTGCAAATCCCTAACCGGATTGGGACGGTCTGAAGAAGCCCGCGCCGAGGCACTTAGAATGGTTGAAAAGTACCCTGGCACGAGCTTCACCAACGACGTTCAACGCCACGTGCTTTTTGCCCCGCAATTCGAGCCTCCAGGGCGGTGATTCGTCATTTGAAACTGGGCAGTTTGTCCCGCGTGATGACGTACGGGTTCGTATAGACCTCCAGGAGATGGGCCGCGGTGTTGTTAGGCGGATTAAAGTACGGGCTGGCCCAAACGTTGAAGAGCAGCCATTTCGTTGCTGTCGACTTGAGCTGAACGGGATCCGGAATCGTGCCGCACTCATGCAGCGCAACCATCATATTGGGAAACGCGGTCACTGTCTGTTGGAATATGCTGGTCAGCGGCTCCGTGTCGCCCGCTGTCTTGTAGATGTCCGATCCACCGAAATCGATGTATTGCGGGCCAGGGTTGTATGCGGAACTCGGACCCTGACCGCAAAGAGGCGCGAGCCACAGAACATTGTTGAGCCCCTTGGTGGCCGTCAAGTAGTTGAAGGCGTATTTGAAGAGACTCTGCCACTGCGCCGAAGTCCCCATGGACCACCAGAACCAGCTACAACCTTGGCCGGCTTCGTGGAACAGCCGTAGGATGGCGACACCGCCAGCCGTTTTCAGCGGCGTAACAAATTGGGCAATTCGGTCCAAGTTCGCGACGAAGCTCGTGTTCTCTGCCGTGCCCGCGGTAAGCACGTTGTCGATGTTGGTCTTGGTATTGTAGGTTCCCCCGTTGATGCCCATGTGGTAGCCGAACATGCAAAGACCACCGTTGTTCCAATGGGCAACGCATTGGGTGGGCGCCTGACTGTTGTTCACGTCGAAGGCGCGAATCGCCGGGTACTTTCCCGTCGCGGCGAAGACCGTGTTCATCCCGTTGTCGTTGTTGTCTTCTTCCTGACCCGAAAGAATGCCGTTGCCGTAGAGGCTGTTCAAGTAGCACAGGACATTGCGCGTCTGTTGGGTAGCGTTGGGGGTTACAGGCACCGCGGTGCAATTGGCGGGTGTGGTGCCCGCGTCGCCTCCCGAGGTTCCACCCGTGCCAGTGGTTCCACCTTTGCTCGAGGTTCCGCCCGAACTCGTAACTCCGCCTGTGCCGGTGGCTCCGCCGGTCCTCGGCGCTCCGCCGCTGCCAGGGCCGTCACTCGCATCCCGGTTGCTTGTGCCGGCATCTGCCCCGCTCGCGCCTCCCGCCGAGGTTGTGCCGCCCGTCTGTCCAGAGCCTCCGCTGCTGGTGACCCCGCCCGTGGTTGCGCCGCCGGTGCTGGGCGGACTGGCGTCATTCTTCGCGCTGCCGCCGGTGCTAATGCTGCCTCCGTTGGCGGTGACTCCGCCCGTCGTGGCCAAACCGCCCGTGGCGACACTGCCGCCGGTCGAAGGCGCTCCGCCGGTCGTCGTCGTTCCTCCCGAGGCCGTCGCACCGCCGGTCGCGGATGCGCCGCCGGATGAAGGGGCGCCGCCCGTACCCGGCTGGTTGACCGGCGTGCTCGTATTCGAGCAATTCCCGATGGTTGCTGCGACTAGCAGGAGACCCGAGAGGTGCAGGACTCGACGAGCGCGGGGAAGAGTGGCGGAGGGTGTTTTCAAATTGGAATTCGGCATGGATCGCATTCTCCTTGGGAATCAATGATCCCTAGTCGCCGAGGACGATAGGGCTTGCCAACCGTTGCCTAGAGGGCGAAGGGCAGGCGATACCTTCATACAATCGGGCGGTGCCTAGCCACATCCGCCGGCCAGTGGCCACGTCGCTCACGTCCTCATTCCATCGGCCGCGCCAATCGGATAGGTTCAAGAAAATGACAGCAGGAAACGTGAAGTGAAATCAGGCAGTCGTCTGGAAAAGATTCTGGAGAGCGGTCAGTTCGCCGTGACCGCCGAGGCCGGCGCGCCCAAGGGGAGCTTGCCGGACGTCATGCGCAAGAAGGGCGAGCTGCTCAAGTCGTCGTGCGATGCCGTCAACGTGACCGACAACCAGGCCGCGGTGGTGCGGATGTCGAGCTTCGCCGGGTGTCTCCTGCTCAAGGAGGCAGGTGCGGAGCCCTTGATGCAAATGGTGGTGCGCGACCGAAACCGGCTCGCTCTGCAGAGCGACATTTTGGGAGCCGCGGCGCTCGGCATCCGGAACGTCCTCTGCCTGGCGGGCGACCACCAGCACCTCGGCAACCATCCGGGGGCCGTGGGGGTCTACGACATCGATGCGGTCCACCTGATTCAGACCATCAAGACGCTGCGGGACGAGCACCGGGTGATGAGCGGCGACAAGATCTCCGGGGAAGTGCCGCTCTATATAGGTGCGGTGGCCAACCCGTTCGCCGATCCGTTGGAGTTTCACCTGCTCACCGTGGCCAAGAAGATCCGTGCCGGTGCCGACTTCATTCAGACCCAGGCGATCTTCGATATTCCGCGATTTGTAGCGTGGATGGACAAAGTCAGGGAACGGGGACTGCACGAGAAAGTGCACATCCTGGCCAGCGTGCTTCCGATCAAGACCGTCGAGATGGCGCGACGGATGAGCGGCGGGGTTCCGGGCGTACGAGTACCCGTCGAGCTCGTCAAACGCATCGAGCAGGCTGGGGATGCCCGAGCCGAAGGGATCCGCATCTGCAGCGAACTCATCAAACAGCTCAAAATCGTGCCGGGGGTGCACGGCATTCACATCATGGCCGTGGCCGGGGAAGACGCCGTTCCGGGCATCGTCAAAGAAGCGGGCCTTTTGCCTCGGCCAGAGGTATCAGCGTTCTGAGGTATCAGCGATCTGTAGGTAGGACTGGGTGAAAAAGAAGCTCACCCTCGCCGGGCTGGTGGCCGCGACGTATTTCATGGTCGCGGGCGGTCCCTACGGCCTCGAAGAACTGGTGCAGAAGGCTGGCTACCAGTCTGCGCTGCTTCTCCTCGTGGCGACGCCGCTGCTGTGGAGTCTGCCCACGGCTCTCATGGTGGGTGAATTGGCCAGCGCGATTCCGGAGGAGGGCGGATACTACGTCTGGGTCAAGCGGGCCATGGGGCCATTCTGGGGTTTTCAGGAAGCCTGGCTCTCTCTCTGCGCCAGCGTCTTCGACATGGCCATCTACCCTACGCTCTTTCTGCTCTATTTGGGACGACTGTGGCCTGCGGCGTCCCAGGGAACGGTCAGCCTGATAGCGGGCGTCGCGGTTCTGGTCGCCTGTGCGGCTCTCAACTTGCGCGGTTCACGGGCCGTGGGCAGGGCGTCCGAACTGATGGGGGTGTTGCTGTTGGGGCCGTTCGTTGTCATGGCCATCCTCGCCTTCACCGGGACCGCCGGATCCAGTCCAATCCGCGCGGCTGTGCCCGGCAACGATGTCGTGGGTGGCATGTTGGTCGCCATGTGGAATTTCATGGGCTGGGACAATGCCTCCACCGTCGCGGGCGAAGTGGATCGGCCGCAGCGCACCTATCCGCTGGCCATGCTCATCACGGTGTCTCTGGTGGCGTTGACCTACCTCCTTCCCGTTGCCGGGGCAGCGCACGCAGGTCTCAACCCGAGCGGCTGGGTCACGGGTTCGTGGGTTGCCGTGGGCGACATCCTGGGTGGGCGCTGGCTTGCGCTTGCCATGGTCGTGGGGGGGATGCTTTGCGGTTTCGGAATGACCAATGCGCTCGTCATGTCGTATTCACGCCTGCCCCTGGTGCTTGCCTTGGATGGCTGCTTGCCGCGGGTGTTTGCCCGCCAGCTGCCCGGCAGCAGGACACCCTGGGTATCCATCTTGGTGCTGACGGCAGCCTGGTCTGTGGCCTTGGGACTTGGTCTAGAGCGCCTCATCGAGCTGGATGTTCTGCTCTACGGCCTGTCGCTCATGCTTGAGTTCGCTGCCCTGGCGATCTTGCGTGTGCGCGAACCCGCCCTGCGGCGCCCCTTTCGCATCCCTGGCGGCCTTGCGGTTGCTATTTTGCTGGGCGCTGGGCCTGCGGCGCTTCTGGTGCTGGCTTTCGCGCGCGAACGGCACGACCACCCGGGGCAACTCGGAGCGCTCACGCTTGCTCTGGCTTTCGCCGGGGCTGGCCCGCTTGTCTATGCGTTGGTCGCTCATAGACGGCAGCGCCGCTCTTCTGAAGGGCGGAACTAGGGCGGAAGTCCGCCGGAGCGGGTCTTGAAAAGATCCAGGAGCTGCTTGCGACGCTCGCTGTCGGGGAACATCCGTTGACAACGATCCAGGGTCGCTTCAGCCTCGGCGAGTCGGGCCGTTTGCGCCTGTGCATTGGCGAGCCACTCGCACGCCGGGCGCAGGCTTGGCATCCTGTTCAAAGCCTGCCGGAAATGGACTTCCGCCTCGGCGTAGTCGTGGACGTGCGCGGCCGACCAACCCAACGTCAGATCCCGCCATGGCGAATCGGGCGTGGGCAGCAGGGGCCGCGGCGGCGTGCGATCCGCACGCAGCAGCAAGGCCGCCACGTGGTCGGAGTAGAGCGGTCGCCAGCGGTCAGATTTGAGGAGCTGTTCGATTTGCTTCGGGTCACGTCGGGGCCACAGAACGAAATCAGCCCCTGAGTCCCAGACCACATCCTCCCATCCGTGGTGCAGGCTCGCGACCCGTTGGTATTGCCGATAGGTCTTCGCGTCGAACACCGTGCCCGCGCGACCGTCGATGAAGACCTGCAAGCGTCCTTCCGTCCGCAACTCGATGTAGCCGCCCCAGTTGTAGAAACTGAAGATCTTGCCTTCGAGGTGGTTTGCCTCCACGAGATTCATGGCTTCGACGGGGAAGCTCTCGAGCGAGGTCAGGTAGAGAAAGGCGTTGCCGGAGAGCGGATAGGGCAGAAGCCGCAGGCCGCCCCAGATCACCGCCACCACCGGCGGGGCGAGCAGCCAAACGCGCGGTCGGTCCAGCCGGGGCAGGCTACGTGCGATGCGCAGCCGCAGCCAAGAAAGACCCATCGCCAGGGCGGGGGCGAGCAGCAGACTTTGCGAAATGCCGAAGAGCGGAATGAAGCGGCGGCTCTTGATCGACATGACCAGCGTGACCAGTCCAATGATCAAACTCGAAAGCGTAAGTCGGGGCTGCCGCCGGTAGATGCCCAAACCCAGCACTATCGAGGCAGACACCACGAAGGCTGCAATCGAGGGGTAGTACAGGCTACTGCGGATGCCTCCCGGCTCGTACGGAGGCAGCCATTCGGCCACGCGAAGAAAGGGCGAATGACTGTCCTGTGCAAATCGGATGGGCCACAGGAGAGCGTCGCTTCCGTTGGCGTTGACAAAACAAGCCAGCAGGCAGGCAAGACCGATGATGGCCGCTCGTCGGGGAACCTCGCCGTAGCACAATGAGACTACCAAGACCATGATGATGGTGAACAGCCCCAGCAGAAAGCCGCTGTGCAAGTTCGCCCACAGCATGAGCACCAGGGGAAGAACCCACAGCCTGCGCGACAAGGGCAGCGCCAAAGAGAGAATCACGACAAAACCCAGGAAGGTATGAAGCTGCGGCCGGATGTCGAGGAAGGGCGCCCCGATGGCAATGGCGGCCAACGTGGACAAGTAGGCGCTCGCTGAAGATCCGCAGATCTGCCGTAGCAAACGGAAGAGCAGGCCGAACGTAGCGACCAGGATGCCCCACTTCCACCACACCAGAGAAGCCATGCCGAAGACTTTTCCCCAGGCGTGAAGCATGAGGTCGGTCAGCCACTCGGGATGGAACCAGGGCCGGCCATGGGCGGTGAAGGAGAATGGGTCGGCAAAGTCAAAAATACCGGTCTGCGCAATCCAGCGACCGCTGGCAAGGTGCCACCAGAGATCCGAGCCCTGCATCGTAGTGAAACCAAAGGACCAGCAGGTCAAGATGACGGCGAGCCACCAGAGGAGCGAAACCGATCGCGGCTCGGGCGAGGGCATTGCCGGTGAGCTACCTTTGCTTGCAGGTGTCGCCCGACTCGAAGGTGTGGGCTTGTTCTTGGCGCTCGCGTTCCGCATCCCCGACCGCCTTCTACTCCTGCCCCGGACACTATTCGAGACGAAAGAGGCGAGAGTTCCCGACCTGCGCGATGAATCGCAGGCTCTCCGCGGCCCGGCCAGAAGCGTAGATTCGATAAAGAAAGGGCGCGGCCCGCTTGCAGCGCGGAGTGAGGTGCACGACCCGGACGCCACGAAGCCTGCAATCTCGAATGAACGCATCCTCGGATGCGAGGGAGATCCCGTGGGCGTCGTTCTTTGCATGGTAGAAAGGAAGGTCAAGCCATCCTCCGCTGTACGATGGCCGATACGGCGGGATGCCGCGAAAGTAGAGGTAGAGGTCGGTCGAATAGACCTGCCGGGCATCGGTAATCTGCTCGTGGGAAAGCACCTGTTCGAGAGCACGATAGTTTTCGGAGGCTGTCCGCCACGAAGCGACCGTCGCGATGTCCTTCGTCGCGCATGCGCCGAGAAGGAGCGCCAGCAAGACCCACGCGGCAGGTCGCAGCCACGGCGCGGGCGTCGCGACACTGCGCCATCGGGCGACCCACAGGGCGTGGACTGAAACCGCCAGAAAGGAAAGGGACACCGGTAGACCGAGAAGCACCGCTCTGCCGCTGTCGGCACTGGCCATGACGCCGGCATAAAGAAGGCAGAAACAGAGCCAGAGTGCCGCCGGTCGCCTGAGCGGGTTGTCCTTCGGGAAGAAACAGAGGATGAGGGGGGCTGATAGGATCGGAAAGATCCGGACAAAGCTGGCGAAGTAGGACGACAGGAAAACCGATGGATTGGATAGGATGATGGACAGTGGCGTGCCCAGCGAAGGGATCTCGGCCGTGCGATACCAGTTCACGGGATGCATGTGCTGGTAGATGTTGAACGCCTGATACGTCTGCAGCGGCGAATGCCCGGACAGGACATTCACGGCGATTTGGCAACCATAGACAAGCGTGCACGAGGCCAGTGCGAGCATGACCCCAGCAATCCGTTTCCGGTAGGCGAGTGCTGCCGCGACCAGGAGGAATACGCCGGCCAGCAAAGCATGGCACCGCCACAGGGCGGCCAGGCCCAGGAGCCCGCCCGCAAGTGCATACCACCATCTCCGCGGCGTGGGCGCGAGTAGCGCCAGCAGGAGGATGTAAGCGCCTGCTGTAAAAAACACCATGGCGCCCGAATCAGCACCTGGCGTGTACAGGTAGTCAAAGACCTGTGGAAAAAGAAACACGAGCATGGCGGCAATGAGAGACGGCAGAATTCCCAGTCCTCGGAGCCGAAAAGCTCCGAGCATCGAGAAAGCCAGGAGCCAGGTCAGCACCGCATTGATGCCCACGGCCGACAACGGCGGATATCCGAAACGAGTCAGCAGGCGAAGAAGCACCGTGTAGCCCACGGGAAAGAAGCCGTCGTAGAAGGTGTCTAAGTGACGGGGATCGAGTCTCTGCGAGAGGTCGTAGTTACCCCAAAAATCGTTCAGAGGCGTGTGAAAATCCGTCAGAACTCCGACCAGCGCAATGACGACCGCGAACGGAAGTGCAGCGCAGGCAATCCGCGCAACAGCTTCCAGTCGAGAACTCTCAAGGCCTTGGCCCGCCATCGATGGACAGAATACGCCATATCTCGCCGCTGTTGCCAAGCTTGCCTCCGGCGAAAAGTCGGTCGCCGCATCCTGCTCGACCTCACGGGAGATGTAGGTGTAGAGTCACCGCGCGTGGAAGATTCGGCTACAACTGAGACCGGCGTGTCGGTGGTGATTCCCGTGTACAATAGCGCGGAAATCCTGCCAACCTTGCTCGATCGTTTGGCCGCCGTCTTGCCCCAAGCGGCTGCATCCTACGAAGTCATCCTGGTCAACGACGGCAGCCGCGACCACAGCTGGGCGCGCATCCAGGAACTGGCGGCGCGCTATTCGTTCGTGCGCGGCTTCGAGCTCATGCGCAACTTTGGCCAGCACAATGCGCTTCTGGCCGGCGTGCGTGCCGCGCGTTTCGATGTCGTGGTCACCATGGACGACGACCTTCAGCATCCACCGGAGGAAATCGGCAAGCTGCTGACAGCTCTGACCGCCGACAAGGACGTCGTTTATGGCGTTCCGGACGTGCTGCCCCATTCCCACGGGCGAAATCTCGCTTCACGCTTGACCAAGCTCGTCCTACAGAAGGCCATGGGCGCTGAGATTGCCAGCCGGGTAGACGCGTTCCGTGCCTTTCGTACACAGGTGCGCGAGGCGTTCGCCAATTTCATGGGCGTGTACATCTCGCTGGACGTACTTCTGACCTGGGGGACCAGTCGATTTGGCATGGTCATCGTCGACCATCATCCGCGCCGCGTGGGACAGTCGAACTACAACTTTCGCAAGTTGATGACCCACGCACTCAACATGATGACCGGGTTCTCGCCCCTGCCCTTGCAACTGGCAAGCCTCCTAGGCTTTGGCACGACGGTGTTTGGCGTGCTCGTGCTGACCTATGTGCTCATTCGGGCGTTCGTCCAAAAAGGCGCACCGCCAGGCTTTCCGCTATTGGTTTCCATCATTTCGATATTCTCCGGTGCCCAACTGGTGGCGCTGGGGATCATCGGCGAATACCTGGCACGGGTTCACACACGGTCGCTGGATCGGCCGCCCTATGTGGTGCGCGACAAGACCTCATGAGGTCAGCGACTTCTGCTATCGCGACCTATCGCTTTTTGAAGACAAACAGCTTTTGCGTTCCGTAGTCCCCCACGGCGGGCAATTGGGCGAACCAGCGATTCCATTCCATATCGGGGTTGGCGACATTTACCGTCGCCCCGAGGGCTTGAGCGAGCAAGGGTTTTAGAACCCGAGTGCCTAAGTAATAGGTACTTGCGAAGTTGACAAGTTTGACCAATTCAAGCCTCGGAGCAACTGCGTTGCAGACATCGTCCTGGTCCACGTACCAGTTAAATGGAGGCATTGGAATCTCAGGCAATCCCCATTCACGCCGGAACGCATTGAGTTGTCGCCATCCCTGAAGGGTAGCCTCGGACAGCAGCAATAATCCTCCCGGCTTCAACACGCGGACACATTCCCCAAGGCCCTGTACCTGCCGAGCCCAATCCCCTAGACCAATGATTACGCGAATGACGACTACCTTGTCGTAGGTATTGTCCGGTTCGTTTAATCTGGTAATATCGCCGACGTCAAAATCCACGGAACCGCGCAGTCCGGTAATGACGTTCCCGAGCCGTGCGCGCGCCTCGGCGATCATTTCTGGAATGAAATCCAGGCCACGTATGGTGACCCGTCTCTGCCCTGCGAACTGAATCGCGGAGTATCCATTGGCACAGCCAATATCCAGCACGCGCTCGCTGTCGACAAGGTACTTCAGAATCTCGCGAATCTCCATGTCAATGACGTGGAAGTCGGACCATGAAGCCGCGGGTGATTGGCCATGTTCCACCGCCTGTTGGGCCCAATATCCACGGATTTGGTCAAGAGTGAACTTGTCGTCACTCATCGCCCAGACTCGTTCGCAGGTCCGCAGGAGCGGTCTGCGCAACTGCAACCATTGCAGGAGCGGAAGACAGAAATGCAATGCACCATGGAGGTCTTGGGGATTTCGATGAGCATCGGGACGCAAACCGTACCACGTGGTGAGACCTTGGTGAATACCCCAGAAACCGTCGTGTTTGCGCGAGGCTGGGCCCACCGGGAGCAGTGGCGTGCGGAGAAGAAATCTGGCCTATTCGACCGATGCGTCCAAGACATCCTTGAATCGCCTACTGGTCGCGAGCAATCTATAGGGGCGAGCTGGCTCGCCAGGGAGGTGCTGCGATGCGCGACTATTTCAAGATTTATCTTCTGCCAGTTGCTCTCGCCGCCGTGGTTTTCGGCTTGCAGATTTCTGCTTGTAACCCGGGCTCGAACGGCACCGTCGGAAGCGACGGCGGAATCACCGGCTCGCGTGGCGGGGCGGGTGGCACCTTCCTCACGCTCACGAATCTTGGCCTCGGGGGCGTAAGCAGCAACAACGGTGGCGCCGGGGGATCCACGGGCGCTCCTGCGTGGCCACCCGTGGGCTACGTGAACGTCACCAACGTTTCGTACGGCGCGTATGCTTTGGGACCGCTCCTCTCCTCGCTGGCAGCCTCAACTGGAGGGCAGAGCGGCTCTGGCGGGGGAGGGGGAACATCCGGCGCGTGCGCTGGACTCTTTGGTGTTGTTCGCGACTTCAAGATGGGCGACCAGCCAGGCGGACACCCAGATTTCCAAGTGCCAACCCCTACCGACGACCGTGGGATCGTGACCGACACCCTTGGCGGCGATGGAAAACCGGTCTATGCAAACCCCGGGGCAACCACGCCCACGACAACTGGGCAGGCCAATTTCGACCAGTGGTATCGCGATGTGGACGGCGTCAACATGAGCTACGTGCTTGGCCTTCACTTCGTCCAGAATGGGAACGTCGTCACTTTCGCTGCCTCGATCGGCAATACCGGGGTCGCCAACTCGTACTACTTCCCACTCGACGGGCAGGGTTGGAACGATCAGGCTCGTGGCGACGATGGAAAGATGCACAATTTCGCTTTCACCACGGAAATTCACACCTCGTTCACCTACAACGGCGGAGAAGTCTTTACCTTCCAGGGCGACGACGATGTGTGGGTCTTCATCAACAACCACCGGGCCATCGATCTTGGGGGAATCCACAAGCAGGAAACCCAAACCGTGAATCTCGATGCGCAAGCTTCGACTCTCGGAATCAGTACGGGGAATTCCTATGACCTCGCCGTCTTCAATGCGGAACGGCACACCACGCAATCGAATTTCCGCATCGACACCACCCTAGTGTTCACGGATTGCGGGCAGATCAACGGCATCATTTTCTAGCGCCTATTGACGAGGATCAGTGGACCTCGCCAGCCCTAGTCGACTTGAACAGCGGGACTGCTACGGATTCCCTGAAGGCACCAATGTCGTGTCCGGGGGTGCACTTTTCGCGACCGTGGATGGCAATTAATCCCGCGATCTGCAATGGCCAGCCGGTCATTCGTGGAACACGCGTGCTGGTGAGGACCATCCTTGGCTATCTCGCGCAGGGAGAGCCGACTGGGCGAATCCTGGCATCAAGGTCGCGTGAAGGTCAAGCTGGACGAGAACATCCCGCACACCGTCTGCCGTCGCCTCGCTCCTCTGGGGATGGATGTGGACGCCGTGCTGGACGAGGGCCTTGGCGGGCGGCGCGACGAGGACGTGTGGGCCGCGGCTCAGGTGGAGGAGCGGTTCCTGGTCACGCAGGATCTCGACTTTTCAGACCGAAGAAAGTTCGCGCCAGGGACACAGTAACTGCAACGGCAAGGTGGATGAAGGGTGCGCGTGCCGGCCAGTGGCGGCGGGGGCGTCGTCGTTCGCTGTTTCCGGCAGCATCACCAAGTCGGTTGCGGATCCCTCGGCCTGCCGCATGTAGGGGCTCAATTCGGCAACGCTTTCGCAGCTTGTCGTGTTCGACACGGCTCAGAAGACGGAACTGACCCGCGTCGAGCTTGGGGCGCTGGCCACGGACTTCGACTCTTGCGGGGTGGACGGGACTTGAACAGGAACTGGGCCAGGCAGGAGATGAAACGCACACGGAACGAAGCCGGGGAGGGCGCAGGCGCGAGATTGAGGACGCCGCCGACAATCCGCAGGCATTCGGTCCGAGCGCCTCAAATGCGACCAGAGGCCGCCGGCGTGACTTCGAGCACGGCCCGCCCATGGAGGCCGCATCGCATTCGGAGTACACTCGCAGTGCGAAGAGGGCATGGCATGGACCGGGTAAACCGCACGGGGAGAAACGAGGGCTGGTTGCTGATTGGCACGGCCTCTGCGTTGCTTGGTCTGCTGTCCGTCGCGAGCTGCTCCGACCCTCTTCGCGGTGGGCTGCCGGGTACTGGAGGTTCCGCAGGTGGTGGCGGTCTGCCAGGTGCTGGCGGGATAGTCGGCACGGGAGGAGTATCTGCGCTAGGCGGGAGCGGTGGCGTAACTACTGGCGGGCTGACCGGCACGTTCGGAACAGGGGGCAGGCTAGGGAGCGGTGGCTCGAACGGAGATGGTAGAACAGGCGGCAGCGTGGGAACTGGTGGCACATCTGGCTTCTTTGGAATCGGTGGAACCATCTCACACGGCGGCGTCTCCGGCCCGTCCGGCGGCGGTGGTGTCGTATCCTTTGGCGGCATCTCCGGTTCATCTGGCGGGAGCGCTGTCGGTGGTGCTTCTGGCTCCGGTGGAGCAACGCCTCCCCTACAACACCGGAGCACGCCTGCGTCTTGCCCCTCGCAGCGCGGTTCTGGGCCTCCGTTCTGCGCCGGCGGGACTTGCACCAGCCAGCCCTACCCGTCCGGCGTTCCTACGACGTGCTCCACCGACTCCCAGTGCACACACGGGGCGAACGGCCGCTGCTTCCCCTGGGAAGGCCTGGTCACGGCCGGCGGATGCTCGTACGACGAGTGCTCCACCGACTCGGATTGCGGAGCGAGAACGCCCTGCCTTTGCCGTAGCTCGTCCACGGACAACAGCGCGAATATGTGCGACGTTGGTGGCAATTGTGCCCTGGACTCGGATTGCGGCCTAGGTGGATATTGCTCTCCCTCGATGGAGACCTGCTACTCAACAAATCCAGAAGCCGAGGTCGAGGGCAGAAACCGTGGCAATCCGAACCCCTACTATTGTCATACGGCATCGGACCTCTGCATCAACGATTCGGACTGCGCGCCACTCGACGCGGGAACAGCCACCACGTCCCCCCTAGCATACACACCCTGCGCTTACAACGTGCAGGACGAACGCTGGGAGTG